>ENA-OXEC01000163-OXEC01000163.1-human-gut-metagenome-genome-assembly--contig:-NODE-163-length-44813-cov-41.1992_pt1 | contig 44813 bp, 40 predicted proteins | sample MGYA00249351_ERZ652235 | MGnify/ENA primary metagenome ERZ652235 (study PRJEB26925, sample SAMN05826906) | human gut metagenome | biome: ENVO:2100002; feature: ENVO:00000062; material: ENVO:00002003...
GAGATCTGCGCATGTCTCGTGGGCTCGGAGATGTGTATAAGAGACAGATTTAACTCTTTTAGATATGTGAATTGTAGGTTAGAATATATTAGGTAAATATTACAAGTGATATGAAGAAAGTTGATTGAATTGTTGAGTATATAGTGGAGGAGTATTATGGAATTAAAAAAGATGGATTCATATGATGTAACAGATTTAAGATCTCTTGAAAAATTAGAGCCAGTTAGAGTAAGACCAGGAATGTATATAGGTTCAACTGGAAATAAAGGGCTGCATCATTGTATTTGGGAAATAATTGATAACTCCATAGATGAAATATCAAATGGATTTGGAGATAAAGTTACAATAACTATAAATGAAGACAAAAGTATAACGATTTTAGATAATGGTAGAGGAATACCAACAGGAATTCATCCTACTAAGAAAAAATCAGGTGTAGAAATGGTTTTTACAGAATTACATACTGGTGGAAAGTTTGATAATAAAAATTATAAAACTTCTGGTGGGCTTCATGGTGTAGGGGCTGCAGTTGTAAACGCATTATCTAAATTCCTTGAAGTTGAAGTTTATCAAAATGGAAAAGTATATAGACAAAGATTTGAGTATGCATATGATAAAGAATTAAAGAGAGATATGCCAGGAACACCTGTAACTGATCTTGAGATTGTTGGAAAGAGTATAAAGACTGGAACAAAGGTAACATTCAAACCTGATAATGAGATTTTTTCTACTACTGATTTTAAATTTGACATAATAGATGAAAGGTTACAAGAGCTTGCATTTCAAAATAAAGGAATAAGATTAGAACTTATAGATAAAAGAAAAGGACATGAAAATAGTAAGGAATATTATTCGGAAAACGGTCTTTTAGATTTTATTAATTATCTAAATGAAAGTAAAACGCCAATACACGAAAAACCTATTATTTTTGATGGTGAAAGATTAGTAAATAATATTCAGATGTATGGCGAGGTGTGTATGCAATTTACAGACTCTACGACAGAATACATAGCAAGCTATGTGAATAATATTCCAACTACGGAAGCAGGAACTCATGAAACAGGGTTTAAAACTGGAATGACAAGAGCGTTTAAAGAGTGGGCAAAAAAATTAGGTTTAGTTAAGGAAAAAGATAAAGAATTTGAAGGTGATGACTTAAGAGAGGGAATGACTGCTATAGTTAGAATAAAAATAACTAATCCGGTTTTTGAAGGACAAACAAAGACAAAGCTTGGAAATAATGAAGCTTATACAATGATGAATGATTTAGTTTATACTAAATTTGGTGAATGGATAGAAGATAACAAGCCATTAGCTACAACAATAATAAATAATGCATTGGAAGCTGCAAAGAGAAGAGACAAAATTAAGAAAATAAATGAAGCTGAAAAGAAGAAAATAGGAAAAGGAACAGCACCTCTTGCTGGAAAAGTAGCTGTGTGCACATTAAAAGATAGAAATGTAAATGAATTTATAGTTGTTGAGGGTGATTCTGCAGGTGGATCAGCTAAGCAAGCTAGAGATAGAAGATTTCAAACAATAATGCCTTCAAAAGGTAAAATAATGAATACTGAAAAGCAAAAGCTTGAAAATGTATTAGCATCTGAAGAATTAAAAATCTTTAATACTGCTGTTGGAACAGGAACATTAGATAACTATAAAGAAGAAGATTTGAAATATGATAAAATAATAATTATGAGTGATGCTGACGTTGATGGGTACCATATAAGAACTTTATGGATGACATACATATACAGATATATGAGACCATTAATTACAAATGGACATTTATATTTGGCACAACCACCATTATATAAGGTATATAAAGAAGGCAAAGGAAAATCAATCGTTAAATATGCTTATAGTGATGATCAGCTTGAAGAGGTAAAAAAAGAAGTTGGAAAAGGTGCATTAATCCAAAGATACAAAGGACTTGGAGAAATGAATCCTGATCAGTTATGGGAAACTACACTTAATCCAGAAACTAGAACTCTTCTTCAAGTTAATATAGAAGATGCGGCGAAAGCTGAAAAAATGGTTTCACTTCTTATGGGTGACATTGTTGAGCCTAGAAAAAATTATATGTATAAATATGGAGAATTTTAGGCAATTCATAATTCAAAATGCTCAATTCACAATTAATGATGAAAAACTTTTAGTTTTTCTAAAATATATTCTTAAGAAATCCCCTTTAGGGGATTTCAACATTAAATTGTGAACTGTGAATTGTAGAAAGGTTGATTTTATGGCAAAAAAAACAGATACACTTATTCCAAAAGATAAAAATATAGTAGGCGTGCCTTTAGAAGATGCAATGCCTGAAAACTATTTACCATATGCAATTGAAGTAGCTAAAGATAGAGCGCTTCCAGATGTAAGAGATGGATTAAAGCCTGTACATAGAAGAATACTATATGGGGCGTATATGCTTAAAGCATTTCCTGATAGACCATATTATAAATCGGCGAGAATAGTTGGTGATATATTAGGTAAATACCATCCACATGGTGATACGTCTGTATATGAAGCCATGGTAATTCTAGCACAGGATTTTTCAACTAGAAAACCTCTGATAGAAGGCCATGGTAACTGGGGATCAATAGATGGTGATGGTGCAGCAGCTATGAGGTATACAGAAGCAAGACTTTCACCTATCGCTCTGGAAATGCTTAGAGATATAGATAAAGAAACAGTAGAAATGATTCCTAACTATTCTGATAGTGAAATGGAACCTAAGGTATTGCCAAGCAGATATCCTAATCTTTTGGTCAATGGTGCTTTTGGTATAGCGGTTGGTTTGGCAACTAATATTCCACCACATAATTTGACAGAAGTAACCAATGGAGTCCTTGCTTATATTGATAATAATAAAATATCAACAAAAGAACTTATGGAATATATAAAAGGACCTGATTTACCTACAGGCGGAATATTAATAGGTGAGAAATCATTGTTATCAGCGTATGAGACAGGTGAAGGAAAGGTTGCTTATAGAGCGAAAACATCTATAGAAAAGCTTGAGAATGGTAGACTTGGCATTGTAATAACTGAATTTCCGTATAGAAGGAATAAAGCAAAATTACTTCAAACTATTTCTGAAATGACTGGAGACAAAAAACATTCCAAAGTCTTAGAGTCAATTACAGATATTAGAGATGAATCTGATAGAAATGGAATAAGAGCAGTAATAGAATTTAAAAAGAGTACTGATGAAACTACTGCTGATAAAGTTCTTAAATATTTATTTAAGAAGACTGATCTTCAATGTAACATAAGCTTTAATATGGTTGCACTTGCAAATGGTAAGCCAGAAACTATGGGACTAAAAGCAATCATAAAATATTATGTTGAACACCAAAAAGAAATAGTAACGAAAAGAACAATAAAGGAATTAGAGGCGGCTAAAAAAAGATATCATATAGTTGAAGGCTTCATAAAGGCTATAAATATATTAGATGAGGTAATAGCAACAATTAGATCATCAAAATCTAAAAAGGATGCTTCAGATAATTTAATAAGTAAGTATGGTTTTACAGAAATACAAGCACAAGCCATACTAGAACTTATGCTATACAGATTAACTGGACTTGAAATCACTGCGTTTGAAAAAGAATATGCTCAGCTAGAACAACTTATTAAGAAATTAGAAAAGATTCTTGCGAGTGAAAAAGAATTATTAAAGGTTATAAAAAAAGAGCTTAAGGAAGTTACTGATAAATATGGTGATGAAAGAAGAACTCAAATAATTCATGATGACACAGTAAGTAAAATAGATTTAGAAGAATTGATAGTAATAGAAGATGTAATGGTGACTGTATCTAATGATGGATTTATAAAAAGATTACCTCTTAAGAACTACAATAGATCAAATTCTAATCCTGAGGATATAGAATATAGGGAAGGAGACTCATTAAAATATTTAATAAGCGCCAATACAAAAGATACATTAATGATATTTACTAATAAAGGATTTATGTATCAAACAAAAGGAATAAACATTCCAGAAATGAAGTGGAAAGAAAAAGGCGAACGATTAGATAGAATTATAAAAACCCTAAATCTTGAAGAGGAAAAAATAGTCAGCATAATTTCTTTAGATAATTTAAATCCTGATAAGGCATTTAAATTTATGACAAGTAGAGGTGGAATTAAAATAACTTCATTAGAAAAATTTAAAACATCTTATACTAAGCTTCAAGCTTTAAAACTTAAAGAATATGATGAGTTAATAAGCGTTAATCTTAAAGAACTTAAAGATGAAGAAAAGAATTTAAAAATCAAAACAAAACTAGGATTAGAATTTACACTTGAAGTTCCTGAGATTGAAGAAGCCGGAAGAAATATTTTGCCTGTTCAGTTATTTAATTTATCAGATCATGATGAAGTCATAAATGTCGAAGAGGTAGAGGGGATTGATTACTTTGAATTAAATATAGGAATTAATGAAAAAGGCAAATTAAAAGCATATAAAACAGTTAAAGAAGATCTTTTAAAAGTAAAAACTAATTCTTTAAGTGAACTAATGATATTTACTAATATAGGTAACGTATATAAAATACCTGTATTTTTAATGAAGAAACTTATGGAAGAAGAAGTTTCAGTAGAAACGTTTGTAGGAGCATTAGATAAAAAAGAAAAAGTTGTTACGTTAATGTCGGTTAATTCTTATGAAGAAGATACTGTTGTATATCTATTTAGTAAAAAGGGCATGGTAAAGAAAACATTACTAAAAGAGTTTGAAGGCGATGTATTAAAGCAGGCATGTTATAAGTTTAAGTTTGAAGATGATGAGGTTGTGGCTGCAGATATAAATAAGATTAAGTTAGGTTACTTAGTTATGATAACCAAAAAAGGAATGGCAATAAGATTTCCAGTAGAAAATGTTAATCCAATGGGTAAGATAGCTTCAGGAGTTACAGGTATAAGTCTAAGAGAAGATGATGAAGTTATATTTGGAAAATTCACTAGTGATTATGTAGAAGCAGGTGGAAACACTATTGTATTAACAACAAATTCTAAGCAAAAAGAAAATATTAATATAAAAGATATAAAGCTACAAAACAGGGCAGGTCGAGGAAATAACATGATAGTACTTGTACTGGGAGATGAAATAAAAAATATTAATATTGATAATTAAGGCATAATCAAAAAAATAGCAAGTCCATCTGTCAAGCCTATTTTCCACCATGCTGCGTCAGCAAATTGCTCTAATAGGCATGGCTATGAGATCAATTTACTTCCTTGCCTGATGAAAAATAATCATGACATTTTGAACTTGTTATTTTCTTAAATATGCCTAATATTATAAATTAAAATTGATAACTGTAATTATACAATGTATAATATAATAAAATGGTAGTGAATGAGGGTGTTCTAAGATAAAATAGAATATCCTCATTATTTGAATTTTAGGAGGGAATATATATGAAAACAGTATGTATATTATTAGCAGAAGGTTTTGAAGAAGTCGAAGCATTAACTGTATCAGATATAATGAGAAGAGCAAATGTAACTTGTGATTTGGTATCTATAGATAAAGAATATGTTACTTCATCACATAATGTAACTGTAAAAGCTGATAAAATATTCCATGAAAATATGGAATATGATTTAGTTGTTCTTCCAGGAGGAATGCCAGGAGCATCAAACTTAAGAGATGATGATAGAGTGATTAAATTTGTTAAGAAACAAAATAAAGAAGGAAAATTAATAGGGGCAATTTGTGCTGCTCCAATAGTTCTTGGAAAGGCAGGACTCACAGAAGATAGAGAAATTACATCTTATCCAGGATATGAAGACGAATTACCAAATTGTGAGTATTCTGAAGAGGCGGTTGTAGTGGATGGAAATATAATAACAAGCAGAGGTCCAGCTACAGCAATGACTTTTTCTTATAAATTATTAGAAGCCTTAGGATATGAAGATAAAGTTAATAGTATCGCTTCAGGAATGTTATATAAAATGTTTATAGATATTAAGTAATATAGAAAAAATGCATTGCTAAATCCCCGAAAGGGGATTTAGTTATGTGTTTTAATTTAAAATGTGAACTGATGCGTGTTTATAGAAAGGTGACAGTTTAGTATGAAGGAAAGATGGTTCATAAAGAATAGAAAAGCTGATTATAAGAGCATGTCTTTAAAATATGGAATTTCTGAGTTGATGAGCAAATTAATAATAAATAGAGACATATTTGAGGATGAAATTATAAAAAGTTATGTTACACCAGAATTTAACAAATTACATAATCCAAGAGAAATGAAAGACTTAGAACTAGCGGTAAATATATTAAAAGAAAAGATAATTACTAATAAAAAAATAAGAATTATCGGAGACTATGATGTTGATGGCGTTATTAGTGTTTATATGCTGTATACAGCACTAAAAAAATGTAATGCAAATGTTGATTATGAGATTCCAGATAGAATAAAAGATGGATATGGAATAAATGAGAAAATAATTAAGGAAGCAAAAGATGATGGTGTAGATACAATTTTAACATGTGATAATGGAATTTCAGCAATAGATCAAATAAAATATGCTAAGGAATTAGGTTTAACTGTAATTGTTACTGACCATCATGACATACCTTTTGTTGAAGATGAAAATAATAAGAAAATATTTCTTCAATCAGATGCTGATGCAATATTAAATCCTAAACAAAAAGACTGCAATTATAAATTCAAGAGTCTTTGTGGGGCAGGTGTTGCACTTAAACTTATAGAAGTGCTATATGAAGAATTTAATATAGATAAAGAAGAATGTTATAAGCTAATAGAGTTTTTAGCAATAGCAACAGTTTGCGATGTTGTTGATTTAATTGATGAAAATAGAATTTTTGTTAAAAAAGGCTTAGAAAAAATAAATAATACGACTAACTTAGGCTTAGGTGAGTTAATTAGAGAAAATGAAATACAAGATAAGACGATATCTGTATATCATTTAGGCTTTATAATAGGACCATGTATAAATGCATCAGGCAGATTAGATAATGCTAAAAAAGGATTAAGATTATTATTAGCAGATGAAGAAGATGAGGCAGTGCACTTAGCCAAAGAATTAGTTAAATTAAATGCGGAAAGAAAAGATATGACAATGAAAGGCGTAGAAGATGCCATAGAAATCATAGAAGGAACTGAAATAATAAATGATAAAGTATTGGTAGTTTATTTGCCTCACATTCATGAAAGTCTAGCAGGAATAATTGCAGGAAGAATAAGAGAAAGATATAATGCACCAACACTGATTCTTACAAATGGTGAAGAATTTGCAAAAGGTTCTGGAAGATCAATTGAAGAATATAATATGTTTGAAAAACTTTTGGAATGTAAAGAGTTATTAGAAAAGTTTGGCGGTCATCCAATGGCAGCAGGCCTTTCTATCAAAGAAGAGAATATTGATAAACTTAGGGAAAAACTAAATGAAAATTCAATGTTAAAAGATGAAGATTTAATAAAAAAAATTAAGATAGATTGTGTATTGCCATTAGATCAAATAAATTTCAGAGTAATAGAAGATTTAGAGAAGCTTGAACCTTTTGGAAAAGGAAATGAGAAAGCTTTGTTTGGAATTAAAGATGTTAATGTTATTAAAGCACAGATATTGGGTAAAAATAGAAATGTATTGAAATTGAAGCTTAAAAGTAATAGTGATAAAATATTCAATGGAATATATTTTGGAAATATAGAAGAATTTGAACAAACGGTTTGTGATAAATACAATTCAGAAGAATTATCAAAATTATATGATGGAATTTTTAATGATGTAAAACTAGATTTTGTATTTTATCCAAATATAAATGAATATAATGGTAATGTTAGTATTCAAATTGTTATACAAAATTATAGATAAACATAGTAATATATCAAAGTTTGAAATAAAAAAGTTACATAAATATTTTAGACATTGTAAAATTCCCAGAATTTGAGTGAGAGCCCAAATCTTGCATTTGGCTGCTTAAACTTACTCCTATGAACGAATGTGAATAGTGAGTTTCCTTTAAAAAATTTAATTGTATAAATATTTTAATAAAGATAAAATGCCCAGAATATAAGAATATAAGAATATAAGAATATAAGAATATAAGAATATAAGAATATAAATTCTTACGAATTTGCTTATTTTATGGGAGTTAGAAGAAATTCTTTTAGAGGAAGCACCTATGCATATACATTTTAAAGAAACATCTTCATTAGTAGATGAAGATTGGATATACTGTAATACGAAGCTTGAATAAAAAGAGCGTATATGTTACCTAAACTTTTTAATTTATTACTAGTTTAGAGTTGAGTGATTAAATATTAAAACAAATGGAGAAAATAAAAAGATTAAGAATTTATAAAATTCTTAATCTTTCATCTTGGTAGTTAACTAATGATTAGTTTTAGAAATAGGATATTATAGTCCTTTTTCGTACTGTTCTACCATTCTTTTAACCATTTCTCCACCAACGCTACCGCATTGTTTAGAAGTTAAATTTCCATTGTAGTCTGTGAATTGAACACCCATTTCACCAGCTACTGTATTTTTAAAATTTGCTAAACCTTGTTTAGCTTCAGGAACTAAAGTTTGATTACTATTGTAACTCATTATCATCAACCTCCTTTGGTTTACAATCATATATTGTGTAAAAAAAGAAAAAATATATTATAAAATTAAAGGACATATAGGACAACTTTAACATTTTTAGAAAGGATGAGACTTTTGAATAAATATAAGATAATAATGACAGGCGGAGGAACGGCAGGACATGTAACTCCAAATTTAGCACTAGTATCCAAGTTAAAAGAAAAGAATTTTGAAATAAAATACATTGGAAGTTTAGATGGAATAGAAAAAAATATAATAGAAGAAAATAATATCCCGTATTATGGAATCAGTAGTGGGAAGTTAAGACGATACTTTGATTTTAAGAATTTTACTGATCCGTTTAAGGTTCTAAAAGGTGTATTTGATGCTACAAGAATATTGGCAAAAGAAAAGCCAGATATTGTATTTTCTAAAGGCGGATTTGTAGCTGTACCAGTTGTAATAGCAGCTCATCTGAAGAAAATACCTATAGTTGCACATGAGTCAGATATGACTCCAGGTCTTGCAAATAAATTGTCAGCTCCATTTTGTGATAAGCTTTGTGTAACCTTCAGAGAAAGTCTCAAATATATAAAAGACAATAAGGGGATTTTGACAGGAAGTCCAATAAGGGAAGAAATATTAAAGGGCGATAAAATAAAAGGGAAAAAAATATGTGGATTTAAAGATGAACGCGAAATTTTATTTATTATGGGTGGAAGTACAGGGTCAAAAGTTATTAATGATTTAATAAGAAATAACATAGATTCATTATTAAAAGACTATAATATAATTCATATTTGCGGAAAAGGAAATTTAGATTCGAATCTTGTAAATAAAATAGGATATAAACAATTTGAATATGTAAATGAAGAATTACCACATTTAATGGCATGTGCAGATTATATAATATCGAGAGCGGGTGCTAATTCTATTTTCGAATTTTTAACATTAAAAAAGCCAACTTTATTGATTCCTCTATCTAAAAAAGCCAGTAGAGGAGATCAGATTTTAAATGCTAAGTCATTTACAAAAGAAGGTTATTCACTAATGATAGAAGAAGAAGAATTAAATACTGAGAGCTTTATTAATAAAATAAAGGAACTTAAACATGAGAAAAATAATCTTATAAGAAACATGGAAAATAGTCAAATGAAAAGTGGAGTTGAGAATATAGTTAAAATTTTACTTCAAAGTATAAAAAGATAATTACTACAAGAAATATAATTATTATATAAATCAGACCATTTTATACAATCTAATCTTGAAAAAATTTTTATGTGAGATATAATAAGAGAGTAGGTTATTGTATTTTGTGTGTGCAAGTTAATTATTTAACAAAATAAAATAACAGACAATATTTATAATTTAAAATTATATTTTTATATATATAATTAAAAATGTTGGACTTTCAATGCTTTTAGTAGTTGTATTCAAGAAGTATATAAAAGCATGGATTTGTGTTTTAGTATGTTTTTAGGAATGTAAACTAAAATTACATTCCTAAGTAATATAATTTTAGATTATAAAAAAAGTAAATTTAAAGTGTGTTTATTAGTTGGTCATTTTGTGACTTGCTTATAAAAATTTAAATTATTCTAATTTGAATTTTACCAAATGAAAGAGGGGTCAACGCGATGAGAAAAATGAAAACAATGGATGGTAATACTGCAGCAGCTCACGTTTCTTATGCATTTACAGAAGTTACTGCAATATACCCAATCACTCCATCATCACCAATGGCAGAACATGTTGATGAATGGGTAGCTCAAGGAAGAAAGAACATATTTGGACAACCTGTTAAGGTAATGGAAATGCAATCAGAAGCTGGAGCAGCTGGTGCAGTTCATGGATCTTTACAAGCTGGAGCATTAACAACAACTTATACTGCTTCACAAGGTTTATTATTGATGATACCAAACATGTATAAAATTGCTGGTGAAATGTTACCAGGAGTATTCCATGTATCAGCTAGAGCATTAGCTACATCTTCATTAAATATCTTTGGGGACCACCAAGATGTTATGGCAGCAAGACAAACTGGTTTTGCTATGCTTGCCGAAGGTTCAGTTCAAGAAGTAATGGATTTATCAGCTGTAGCTCATTTATCAGCTATTAAAGCAAGTATTCCATTTTGCAACTTCTTCGATGGATTTAGAACTTCTCATGAAATTCAAAAGATTGAAGTGCTTGAATATGATGAATTAGCAAAATTATTAGATTGGGATGCTGTTAAAGCTTTCAAAGCTAAAGCATTAAACCCAAATAACCCTGTAACAAGAGGAACTGCACAAAATGCAGATATATATTTCCAAGAAAGAGAATCAGTTAATAAATTCTACAATGAACTTCCAGAAGTTGTTGAAGGATACATGGCTGAAATCACTAAATTAACAGGAAGAGAATATCATTGCTTCGATTACTATGGTGCACCAGATGCAGACAAAGTTATTGTTGCTATGGGTTCAGTTACTGACGTTTGTGAAGAAACTGTAGATTACTTAAATGCAAACGGACAAAAAGTCGGTGTTGTTAAAGTAAGATTATTCAGACCGTTCTCAAATGAAAGATTATTAGCTGCTATTCCAAAGACTGTTAAGAAGATTGCAGTTTTAGATAGAACTAAAGAACCAGGTTCTGCTGGTGAACCATTATTCTTAGATGTAAGAAATGCATTCTATGGTAAAGCTGATGCTCCTGTAGTTGTTGGTGGTAGATTTGGTCTAGGTTCAAAGGATCCAAATCCAGGTCACATTGCAGCAGTATATGCTAATCTTGAAAAAGAAGAACCAAAGAACGGATTTACATTAGGAATAGTTGACGATGTTACAAATACTTCACTTGATGTAACTGAAGACATAGATGCTACACCAGAAGGAACTACAGCATGTAAGTTCTGGGGTCTTGGATCAGACGGTACTGTTGGTGCTAACAAGAGTGCAATCAAAATCATTGGAGACCATACAGACATGTATGCTCAAGGATACTTCTTCTATGATTCTAAGAAATCAGGTGGTATCACAGTATCTCACTTAAGATTTGGTAAGAAAGAAATTAAGTCACCATATTTAATAAATAAAGCAGATTTCGTTTCTTGTTCTAATCAATCATATGTACATAAATATAATGTACTTGATGGATTAAAACCGGGTTCTACTTTCTTATTAAACACTATCTGGAATCAAGAAGATTTAGAAAGAGAATTACCTGCTTCATACAAGAGATTTATAGCTAACAACAATATTAAGTTCTATACTTTAAATGCTGTAGCTATTGCTCAAGAAATTGGCCTTGGTGGAAGAATTAACATGATTATGCAATCTGCATTCTTCAAGTTAGCTAACATTATTCCAATAGAAGACGCTATTAAGTATTTAAAAGATGCTGTTGTGACTTCTTATGGTAAGAAGGGTGAAAAAGTAGTTAACATGAACAACGCAGCAATTGATAAGGGTGTTGAATCAGTAGTTGAAGTTAAGGTTCCAGATTCATGGAAGAATGCTAAAGACGAAGAAGTGGCTCCAATTAAACATGCAACTAAATTTGTTAAAGAAGTAGTTATTCCAATGAACAGATTAGAAGGAGATAATCTTCCTGTTTCTACATTTGTTGGAATGGAAGATGGTACATTTGAAGCAGGTACTGCAGCTTTCGAAAAGAGAGGAATTGCAGTTAATGTTCCAGAATGGGATTCAGCTAAATGTATTCAATGTAACCAATGTGCAATAGTATGTCCGCATGCTGTTATTAGACCATTCTTACTTAATGAAGAAGAAAAAGCTGCTGCACCAGCTGACACTAAGATAGTTGATGCAAAAGCATTAAAGAGTGAAGAAAAATTATATTATGCTATGGGTATAACACCACTTGATTGTACTGGTTGTGGAAACTGTGCTCAAATTTGTCCAGCGCCTGGAAAAGCATTAGTTATGAAACCACAAGCATCACAACATAATCAAATGGAACCATGGGATTACTTAATGCATGATGTTAAGCCTAAGAAGAACCCAATGAATAAGAATACAGTTAAGGGTAGCCAATTCGAACAACCATTACTTGAATTCTCAGGTGCATGTGCTGGTTGTGGAGAAACTCCATACGCTAAACTTATAACTCAATTATTTGGTGACAGAATGATGATTGCCAATGCAACAGGATGTTCATCAATTTGGGGAGGATCTGCTCCTTCAACTCCATATACTAAGAACAAAGACGGTCACGGACCAGCTTGGGCTAACTCATTATTCGAAGATAATGCTGAATATGGATTAGGTATGTTCCTTGGAGTTAAAGCTATAAGAGAAGAAATTGCTGAAAAAGCAAAAGCTGCTATAGAAGCAGGAGATCCAGCTAAGGCGGAACTTCAAGATTGGTTAGATAATATAGATGAAGGTGCTGGAACTAGAGATAGAGCTAATGCACTTGTAGCTGCACTTGAAAAATCAGGAACTGAAGCTGCTAAGTCTATATTAGAACAAAAAGAATACTTCGTTAAGAGATCTCAATGGATATTCGGAGGAGACGGTTGGGCTTACGATATCGGATATGGCGGTGTTGACCACGTGCTTGCTTCAGGCGAAGATGTAAATATATTTGTATTTGATACAGAAGTTTATTCAAATACAGGTGGCCAATCTTCTAAATCTACACCAACTGCTGCAATAGCTAAATTCGCTGCATCTGGTAAGAAGACTAAGAAGAAAGATCTTGGTATGATGGCTATGACTTATGGCTATGTATATGTAGCACAAGTTAATATGGGTGCTGACAGAAATCAAGTACTTAAAGCTATAGCTGAAGCAGAAGCTTACCATGGTCCATCATTAATCATTGGTTATGCTCCATGTATAAACCATGGAATTAAGATTGGTATGTCTAACAGCCATGAAGAAGCTAGAAGAGCAACTGCTTGTGGATATTGGCAAATGTATAGATATAATCCAACATTAGTTGGAACTGATAAGAATCCATTTGTATTAGATTCTAAAGAACCAACAGAAGACTTCAAGTCATTCTTAATGGGAGAAGTTAGATATGCTTCACTTGCTAAAGCATTCCCAGAAGCTGCAGAAGCATTATTTGAAAAGACTCATGCTGATGCTATGGCTAGACTTGAAGGATATAAGAAATTAGCTGGTAAGTAATATTAAATAAAAATATAAATTTGCGCAAAAAATTTATATGTAAGCCTTTATCATGGAATTATTCTATGATAAAGGCTTTTTTTATTATAATTAGTATTATTTATTAGAATTAAATTATTTAAAGAAGTGAATTGAGGTAAATATTAATAATAAAAAATATATTTTTATATTTTGGGGTTTTAATTTTTATGAATAAAGGGTAAAATTAATTATAAACCAAAAGGAGGTTGAATAATGGATAAAGATTTAGAAAAATGTGGATGTGGATGCAATGAACATGAGGACCACGGTCATGATAATGAATGTGGATGCGGATGTGGTGAACACGATCATGATAATGAATGTGGATGTGGTTGCGGTGATGAAGAAGAAAGTTTCGTAATTGATTTAGAAGATGAAAATGGAAATCTAACTTCATGTCCAGTAATAGATGCATTTAAATTTGAAGAAAATGAATATCTTTTAGCACAAAATCCAGAAGAAGATTCAGTATACCTTTTCAGAGTTGATAATGAAGAACTTGTAGTTCCTGATGAAGATGAGTTTGAAAGAGTATCAGCATTCTATCAAGAAGCGGATGAAAGTGAAGAATAAAATTAGAACCTTAGCATTATAATGTGCTAAGGTTTTTTTCTTTAGGAAATTATATTCATGGACAATTTGTAGATAAACTTAGTTGAAAATATTGTAATAAACTAATGTCATTGAGTCTAAAGAATAAAAAAAATAAAATATATGCGCCTGGCAATTTCTTCGGTAAGCTCAGAAAATCCGAATGCGCTGAAAAAATCAACGGCTAAATGATTTCTTTAATTAAAGTCATTGTATTCTATTAGAGTTACATTTTATAGAGGATCATATCATAGTAGCCTTAGTAATTATTTACGTATATTTATTAAAAAAATTTAATTTTTTTTACATAGGTAATGTCAATTGATATTTAATTATAATAATGATATATTTTAATAGGAATAATTTATCAGATATATAAGTATAGTGGAGGGAATAAAGCAATGCAATTATCTAAAAAGGCAGGAAATATATCACCATCAATTACACTTGAAATAACAGCTAAAGCTAACGAATTAAAAAGTCAAGGAATTGATGTAGTAAGTTTTGGGGCTGGAGAACCAGATTTTAATACACCAGAAAACATAATAGAAGCTGCAATAAAAGCAATGAAAGATGGTAAAACTAAGTATACTCCAGCAGGAGGAATATTACAATTAAAAGAAACTATATGTAATAAATTCAAAAATGATAATAACTTAGAATACAAACCAAGCCAAATAATAGTTTCCACAGGGGCAAAACAAAGTTTAGCTAATAGTTTTATGGCTATTTTAAATCCAGGAGATGAAGTACTTATTCCAGTACCTTACTGGGTTAGCTATCCAGAATTAGTTAAGCTAGCTGATGGTGTTCCTGTATTTGTTAACACTGATGAAAAAGATAACTATAAATATACAATAGAATCTCTTAATTCAGCTTTAACAAGTAAAACTAAAGCAATATTATTGAATAGTCCTAATAATCCTACAGGAACAATTTATAATAAAGGAGAACTTGTAGAAATAGCTGAGTTTGCTAAAGAAAATGACTTAATCATTATTTCAGATGAAATATATGAAAAGTTAATATATGATGGAAATGAACATATAAGTATTGCATCTTTATCGCAAGATGCATATGAAAGAACAATAGTTATAAATGGTGTATCAAAGACATATGCCATGACTGGTTGGAGGCTTGGGTATGCAGCTGCAAGTGAACAAATTGTTAAGCGTATGACTAGCATTCAAAGTCATATGACATCAAATGTAAATACTATTGCACAATATGCAGCTATAGAAGCATTAAATGGACCTATTGAAGATTTGAAAACAATGGTTAAGGAATTTGAAAGCAGAAGAAATTTTATGATAGAAAAATTAAATAAAATTGATGGCCTTTCAATAATTAAACCAAATGGTGCATTCTATATAATGGTTAATATATCAGAATATTTGAATGCTAGTTTAAATGATACAAATATCAGGAATTCTTTAGATTTTGCAAAAGTACTATTAGAAGAAGAAAAGGTTGCAGTAATTCCTGGATCAGGATTTGGATTAGATAACTATATAAGACTATCTTATGCAACTTCTAAAGAAATAATTGGAAAAGGTATTGATAGAATATCAAGCTTTTTAAACAAGTTAAAATAATATATAATTATTTATGAAAGTATATAGAATTTAATAAAATTCCTATATACTTTCAGTTACTATTCAAATAATTATTTTTAAGTATTTATTATTACTAAATCAGGATAATTTTTGTATGAATGAATATTTAAACATGAATATTTAGTAAAAAGGATGGAAGTTATTTTGAAAAAACTGGCTATATTTGACATAGATTATACAATTACAAAAAGAGAAACTTTAATGGAGTTTTTTAAATATATGATTAAAAAGGACAAAAGAAATATTAGATATTTACCAAGAGCTTTATATTGTGGGCTTATGTATTTAATAAAGGTATACGATGAAAAAAGAGTAAAAGAAGGATTCTTGAAATTTATTGAAGGAATGCAGGAAGAAGAGTTGTCAGAACTTACCAGTGAATTTTTTGAATCAACATTAAAGAATATGTTATATGATGATGCAATAAAAATGATGAGAGAATTAAAAACACAAGGATATGATATATATTTGATCTCGGCATCACCTGAACTTTATGTAAAAGAATTTTATAAAATCAAAGAAGTTGATAGAGTAATTGGAACAAAATTTAAATTTGAAAATAAAGCTTTTATAAGAGAAATGGATGGTGAGAACTGTAAAGGAGAAGAGAAGGTTAGAAGATTACAAGAAGTATTAAAAGAAGAAAACATACAAGTGGATTTTAAAAATTCATATATGTTTTCAGATTCTTTATCAGACAAACCTTTATTGGACTTAGTAGGAAATCCATATCTTATAAATTATAAGAAAGATCATGAAATAAAAATATTAAAATGGAAATAATTAATTATCAAGAAGGTGTATTGAAAATGAAAGATAAAGTTGTATATGAAGTATTACGTGTAATAGATGGGAAACCATTATTTTTAGAAGATCATTTAGAAAGAATGAAAAATTCTTTTGATCTAATAAATGAAGAATTTTTATTAAAGAATGATGAAATAAAAGAGAAAATAAAAAATCTTATAAATAAAGAAAATAAATTATGTGGAAATATAAAAATAACTTATTCAATTACTGAAAAAAAATTAGATATATTTTTTATAAAACATTCATATCCTACTGATGAAATGTACGATAATGGAGTTAAAGTAATTTTGTATTTTGGAGAAAGAGAAAATCCAAATGCAAAGATTGTAAATGATAATTTTAGAAGCGGGGTTAATAAAGAAATTGAAAATAATAATGCTTATGAAGCAATACTAATAGATAGAAATGGATTTATAACTGAAGGAAGTCGTTCAAATATATTTATGATAAAAAATAATGTTATTTTTACATCACCAACAAAATCAGTATTACCAGGAGTAACACGAAAAAAAGTTATTGAATTAGCAAATCAATTAAATCTTAAAGTAGAAGAGCAAGAATACAATTATAAAAAAATTAATGAATTAGATGGAATGTTCATATCTGGGACATCACCTAAAATATTGCCGATATCTTCAGTAAGTGATATTAAGCTTAATGAAAAGAATTCAATTATTTTAAAGCTAATGAAAGCTTATGATGATAGTATAAACCAATACTTAAATGATTAAATTGACTAATATAAAGAAAAAACTCCATTTTAAGCTAAATGGTATAATATTATACAAAATATTAGATATAAATTTATTTTATGCTGTGGTATACTTAATTATATATTATTGTGTGGAGGTTTGATTATGGGTTCGTTGTTTTCAGGATCATCTGTAGAAGAGTGCATTGAGAAAGCAAGTAAAGCTTTTAATGTATCAACTGAAAAGCTAAAATACAAAATTACAAAAGATGAAAGACATTTTTTTAAGAGAAAAGTTGAAATTAAAATTTTGGAAGAAAATGAAGAATTAACAAAAAGTGATGAAACTGACATAGAAGATAATGACGTAAGAGATAAAAATGTGGGTAGGAAATCAACAAATAATATATATAATTTGGAAATGAAATTAGAAAATGGGGCAAAGGTAGAAAATGGTGAAATAATTGTTAAAGACTTTGAAGACGAAAGTATATTAATAACCATAGAGCCATGCAAAGAAGTAATATTGATTATTAATGGAAATGAGTGTGCTGCTAAAACACAAGTTACTTCAAATGATAAAATTGAATATAGGTTTGTTGAGCAAGAAGTTGAAAGAAATACAAACATAGATATAACTACAAATAAAATGGAAGCTTATTTAACAATTAATCTTAAACCACAAAATGAATTTAAATTAGTAGATACTCAATATGAAAAAAATTTGAAATTAAATGTGAAAAAAATTGGAGAAAAGTATCCAGCTAAATATACTGTAAAAGAGTTAAAAGAATTATTAAGGAATAGAGGGATAAGAAACGGAATATTGGAAAAAGAATTAGAAGATATTTGCAATGAATATAGTGTAAAAGAGCGATTGGTAGCAAAAGGAACACCAGCAGAAGATGATGTTGCTGATCAAATTAAATTATACTTCAAGTCTAATAATGAATTAATAGACTATGATACAAAAGATTCAAAGGTGGATTACAGGAATAGATATTTAATATATAATGCAGTAGTGGGCGACGTATTAGCTGAAGTTATACCAGGATCACAAGGGAAAGATGGTATTGATGTATTTGGACTTAAAATAAAAAGAAAGATATCTAAAAAGTTAGTATTGAAAGCAGGAGAAAATTGTACTCTTAAAAATAATAAAGTTATATCAGAAGTAGAGGGGCGTCCAACTATAAAGGGAAATACTATATCTGTTAATAGAGTTTATAAGATTGAACAAGTTGACTTGAAGAGTGGAAATATAGACTTTGTTGGGAATGTTGAAATTGCCAAGAATGTTGAAGAAGGTATGAAGGTTATTGCTGGTGGAGAGGTTCATATTAGAAAGAATGTTGAAAGCGCAGAAATAGAATCTTGTGGGAAAATTATTGTAGATGGTAATGTATTAGGTTCTATGGTAAGATCAGGTGCTGATAATGTTGAGGTAAAAACATATACAAATAATATAATTCAATATAAAAACTGTATTGAAAAATTAATTAGTTCAGCAGAACAGTTGAAAGATGGTAATTTATTGGGGAAAAGCAGATATGGTGAAATAATAAAATTGCTTATAGAAAATAAGTTTAAAGTTATACCAGAACTATCTAAAAAGATTTTAAACTATAATGTTTCTAACAGTATTAAAGAGAGTGAAGTAACATCATTTATTATAAATAAGATGTTAGGCTTAGGACCATTAAAAATAAATGACTCAGGAGAACTTAAAGAATTTTGTTATGTATTACAGGATGAAATTGATGAGATGGAAGCTATTAGTGTTACAGCAGCTGATATATATATAGATTATGCCCAAGGTGCTAAAATTGAATCTTCAGGAAGTGTATATATAACAGGAAAGGGTCAATATACATCAAATATATTAGCACTTGGGAATATAGAATTTACTGGTAATAATTCTGTATGTAGAGGGGGAGAGTTAATAGGTGGTAATGAAATAAAATTAAAAACAGTTGGAAGTACAGCGGGAGTCAGTACAATTCTTAAGGTCCCTAAGAATGGCAAGATAACAGCAGAGATAGCATATAGTAATACGCTTTTCTGCTTTGGAGATAGACAATTATTATTGGAGATTTCATCAAAAGATTTAGTAGCATATCTCGATAAAAAGAATGATATAGTAATTGAAAAATTTGTTTTGTAGGAGGAGAAAAATGACAACAGATGAAGTGAAGATGTTGATATTTGGATTGGATGGAGAAAAATATTCAACTGATATAAAAGAAGTAGAAAGAATTTTAGGATATGAAGAACCTACTTTATTACCTGATGCTCCAAGTTTTGTTAAAGGTGTTATTAATTATGAAGATGGCATTTTGCCAATAATAAGTTTATCAGAAAAGTTTAATCTTGGATTAGATAAAGAAAGTGACACAAGGCAGATAATTGTTGTAAAAAGGCAAGAGAAGAAATTTGGCATAATAGTAGAAAATGTATATGAGGTAAGGGATATTGATGAAAGTTTAATAGAAGAAGCTCCAGCTATAACAGGCTCAAAAGAGAGAAAGTATATTGGTGGATTAATAAGATTAGAAAATAATATTGTTATTTTATTAGACTTAGAGAAGATATTAACAACTCAGGATGAAGAAAATATCTTTTAGGGGGTAAAAATGACTAATGCAGAGGTAAAAGTAGGAATAGCAGATTTAAATTTAGTGCTAGATCCAGGTGAAATAATGACAATTGGACTTGGATCATGTATAGGAATAGCTTTGTATGATAAAGTGAATAAAGTTGCTGGCTTATCTCATATAATGCTTCCAGATAGCACACAATTTAAAAATGTTACTAACCCAATGAAATTCGCAGATTTGGCTATTCCTTTACTAGTTGAAAAAATGGAGAAACAAGGGTGCACTAAGAGAAATATAACGGCTAAAATAGCTGGGGGGGCTTCAATGTTCAATTTTAGTGACAAGAGCATGATAAGTGATATAGGTAAAAGAAACGGTGAAGCTGTGAAAAAAACACTTAAGAAATTAGGAATACCAATAATTGCTGAAGAAATTGGTGGAGATAAAGGAAGAACTATGATTTTAAGAGCAAGCGATGGACAGGTTGTTCTTAAAGTTGTAGGACAAGGAGTTACTGAATTATAAAAGAGGTGATATGGGTGGATAAAATTAGAATAGTAGTAGTTGATGATTCTGCATTTATGAGAAAAGCTATATCAGATATGATTGAGTCAGAAGATAGTTTTGAGGTAGTTGCAAAATTAAGAGATGGTAGAGAGTTAATAGAAAAAGTAGAAGATATTAATCCAGACCTTATCACATTAGATGTACATATGAGGGATCTTGATGGATTAGCTACACTTAAGGAATTAAAAAGAATGGGAAAAAGTTATCCTATAATAATGCTTAGTAGTGCAACAACAGAAGGATCTGAAATTACACTAGAATGTTTAGATAATGGAGCAATTACTTTTATAAATAAACCATCAGGAAGCATATCATTAGATATAGCCAAAATACAACGAAGGTTAATTGATGAAATTAAAAGCATTACTGCTAGTAAAAGAGAAAAAAAAGCTGATTTAAAGACAACAGATAATATAAAAACAATTATTAACAAAGATATTGAAAAAAGCAATATAGGTCTTCCTAAAAATAAAAAAATTGATGTTGTACTCATAGGTGCATCAACTGGAGGCCCTAAAGCGCTTCAGGAGGTATTAACTAAATTACCTAAAAATTTGGGCGTACCTGTTCTTGTAGTACAACATATGCCAGAAGGCTTTACAAAGGTATTTGCAGAAAGATTAGATAAAATATGTAATCTTAAAGTAGTGGAAGCAGATGATGGAATGCATATAGATAAGAATACAATATATATAGCAAAAGGCGGATCTCATATGATAGTAGACAATAGAAAAACTATTATTTTAAATAAAGATCCTGCTATATGGGGAGTAAGACCTGCTGTAGATAAATTGTTTAATTCAGCAATAGGATTATATGGAGCGAATATTTTATCTGTCATTCTTACTGGAATGGGAAGAGATGGAGCAGATGGTACAAAAAATATAAAGGATAATGGGGGAGTTACAATATCAGAAGATAAATCCACATGTACAATATATGGTATGCCAAAAGCTGCATATGAAACTGGAAAAGTAGATTTAGTAGTGCCGTTAAATAAAATTGCAGAAAAAATAATTGAAATTGTACAAGGAAGGTAGGAAGAATTATATGGATTTTAATGAATTCCATAGATGGGTTCATAGAGAACTTGGAATAAATTTATCAGCATATAAGCCGGAACAGCTTAACAGAAGAATTAATAGTTTGATGACAAGAGTAGGAGTTAAAACTTTAGATGACTATACTGTACTAATAAAAAATAATAGTGAGCAAAGACAAAAATTCTTAGATTTCATTACTATAAATGTAACTGAATTTTTTAGAAATCCAGAACTTTTTAAAGAATTAGAAAATCAAATAAAAAGCAATTTATTAATTAATAATTCAAGTTTAAAAATATGGAGTGCAGCTTGTTCTATAGGATGCGAGCCCTATACATTGGGGATTATATTGGATAAGTTGTGCCCAATGGCAAATCATAATATAATAGCTACGGATATTGATAATACTATTCTTTCTAAAGCTAAAATAGGAGAATACACAAAAAATGAAATGAAATCTGTTAATAGTACAGATTTAAATAAATATTTTAAAATAGTGGACGATAAATATTATATTAATGAAAAAATCAAAAAGATGGTAACTTTTAAGAAACATGATTTAATACTTGATAGTTATGAAAATAATTTTGATTTAATTGTCTGTAGAAATGTAGTTATCTATTTTAATAATGATATTAAACAAGAAATATATGAAAAATTTAGCAGGTCATTAAAAAAAGGTGGGCTTTTATTTGTAGGGGCTACAGAAAGCATATATAATTATAGAGAGTATGGCTTTGAAAAAGCTTCCACTTTTATTTATAAAAAAGTATAGTAAGGAGGAATATAGATGGATACATCTCAATATATGTCAATGTTTTTAGAGGAGTCATTAGATAATTTACAAACGCTAAATGAATCACTTCTTGATTTAGAGCAAAATCCTGAAGATACTGATAAAGTAAATGAAATTTTCAGAGTAGCTCATACAATCAAAGGTATGGCTGCAACTATGGGGTTTACAGATATTGCTGAATTGACTCATAAAATGGAAGATGTACTAGCGGAATTCAGAGCAGGTGAATTGAAAGTTACTCAAGATGTAGTAACTGTTTTGTTTGACTGTCTGGACACATTAGAAAAAATGGTTGATAATGTTCAAGAAGGAGCAGATGAAAGTGTTGATATTGATGGAATTATGAAGATGCTTGAGGAAATTAAAGCAAGAGGAATTTTAGGTGGAGATGTTTCACCAAAAGAAGCAGAAGAAAACAATTTACCATTAGATAAAAGCACAACTTTGCAATTGGATCAATATGATATATCTGTAATAAAGCAAGCCAATGAAAAAGGATATAATGCAATTGAATTAGATATAAAATTAAGTGAAAATACACTTTTAAAGTCAGCTAGAGCATTTTTAATTGTAAAAGACTTAGAAGAACATGGAGAAATATTAAAATCAGATCCATCAACAGAAGATATTGAAAACGAAGAATTTGATTTAGAATTAAAGTTTATTTTAATAACAAAGAACAATGTTGATAATATATTACAAATAGTAAATGGCATATCAGAAGTTGTTAAGGTTGAAGGAAATTTAGTGGAATTAGAACAGATTGAAGAGAAAAAAGAAGAACAGAAGGCTGAATCTAATCCAAAACAGCCTAAAGCAGCTCATGAGGCAGAACAAAATAACCCAGTAGTCAAAAAAGCTTCTCCTAAGAAAGAAATGAAAAAAGCACATCAATCAGTAAGGGTTGATTTGGAGAGAATTGATAATTTAATGAATATGGTTTCGGAACTTGTAATATATAGAACAAGACTTGAACAAATAGTTGTTTCACAAAAATCTCCAGAATTAAATGAAACATTAGAGCAAGTTGGAAGAACAACATCTGATTTACAAGATTTAGTCATGAAAATAAGAATGCTGCCATTAGATACTGTATTTAATAGATTCCCAAGAATGATAAGAGATATATCTGTTGAGCTTAATAAAGAAATTAATTTTGTAATAGAAGGTGCTGAAACAGAATTAGATAGAACTGTAATAGATGAAATTGGAGAACCGTTAATTCATTTATTGAGAAATGCTGCTGATCATGGAATTGAATCAAAAGAAGAAAGAATTGCTAATGGTAAAGCACCAGTTGGAACAGTAAAGCTTGTTGCTTATCAAGAAGGAACTAAGGCATTAATTAAAGTTATAGATGATGGTGCGGGAATTAATGTTGAAAAAGTAAAAGCTAAAGCAGAAGAAAGAGGAATTAATACAGAAGGTCTGTCAGAAAATGATATTAAGAATTTAATCTTTGCTCAAGGATTTAGTACTAATGAAGTTGTAACTGATATATCTGGTAGAGGTGTTGGGATGGATGTTGTTAAAACAAAAATTGCAGCACTTGGTGGAACTGTAGATCTATATAGTGAAGAAGGAAAGGGTTCAACATTTGTAATTAAATTGCCACTTACATTACAAATTATACAGGCTCTATTAGTTAAAGTTGGAGAAGATACATTGGCAATTTCTTTAGGATTTATTGATAGAGTAATTGATTATAAAGAAGAAAATATAAAGAGAAGTAATGGAAAAGAAGTAATAGTTTATAGAGAAAATGTGATTCCTTTAATAAGATTAAATGAAACTTTAAATATAGAGTCTAGCGAAACTGATAAAAAATTTGTTATAATAGTTAATGTAGGCGATAAAACAATTGGTTTATTAGTAGATTCACTACTAGGACAACAAGAAATAGTTATCAAACCTTTAGGTAAGACATTGAAGAATTTAGATCAATACATAGGTGCAACTATACTTGGTAATGGTCTAGTGACCTTAATATTGGATGTAGGAGCGCTACTATAAAATGAAAAATAGAAACTTTTTTAAGGGGGGAAAATAAACTTGGATTATTCTAACTTAAATAGTATACAGCTAGATGCTCTTAAAGAAGTGTCTAATATAGGAGCTGGTAATGCAGCAACAGCTCTCTCTATGTTACTTGGAAAAAAAGTAGATATGACTGTTCCGGCAGTAAATGTAGTAAGATTAGAAGATGTGGTAGAAGAAGATGGAGAATGTGCAGTTGCAGGAACTGTAGTAAGAGTGCTTGGAGATATTTCAGGAAACATTCTATTAGTATTTTTAAAAGATACAGCTAAAAATATAACCAAAAAGTTAGTTGGAAGTAATCAGGAACCAGATAGTGAAATGGGGAAATCTGTATTGTGTGAGATTGCCAATATTATATCAGCTTCTTATATGAATTCTATTGCTCAATTAACTGGACTAGCTATGGCGCCATCTGTTCCAGCTGTTGCATATGATATGTTAGGAGCAATTCTTACAACAACATTTATAGAATCTAATCAATATGATGAATATATATTAGATATAGAAACAGTATTTTTAGACGGTACAGAGGAAAATATAGGAGGACACTTTTATTATATCCCAATGCCGGGTTCTTTGGAAAAAATATTAAAATCAATAGGAATAAGTTAATTTTATGGAGGAATTAAAAATGGCGAAAGTTTTAATTGTAGATGATGCAGCATTTATGAGAATGATGATAAAGGATATATTAGAAAAGAATGATTTTGAAATAATTGGGGAAGCAAGCAATGGAGTAATGGCAGTAGATATGTATAAAAAAGAAAAGCCGGATGTTGTAACAATGGATATCACAATGCCTGATATGGATGGGATTGAAGCTGTTAAACAAATAAAGGCATTTGATCCAGATGCAAAAGTAATTATGTGTTCAGCAATGGGACAACAATCAATGGTTATGGACGCTATAAGAGCTGGAGCAAAAGATTTTATAGTAAAGCCATTCCAAGCTGATAGAGTTTTAGAAGCTATAAAGAAAGTAGTTGGTTAATATATTTACGAATTAAAGTATTTTGAGTAATAAAAGGAGGGGAGAATATGCAGATTGTAGTATTTAAACTTGGAGATGAACATTTTGCGGTAGAAACTGAACGTGTTCAGGGAATAAATGATATGATGGGTATCACGAGAGTTCCAAAGGCACCAAGTTATATTAAAGGATTAATTAATTTACGTGGAAGTATTAAGTCTCTTGTTGACATAAATTTATTATTAGATGTTAATTCAAGTGTAGTGCAAAATAATATAATAATACTAACAGTTGAAGATGAAGAAATAGGTATTTCAGTAGATGAAGTAGAAGAAGTTTTAGATATAGATGAAACTAGTATACAAAAGCTTGAAAAAGATTCGAATAAAGCACAGCCTTATATAAAAGGTATATTGAACTATGAAGATAAGCTTTTGACAATAATAGATATAGACAAACTGTTAAATTAAGTATTGAAATGAGGGTGGAATATGGCAGATGTTTTATCACAAAATGAGATAGATGCTCTGTTATCAGCTTTGTCTACAGGTGAATTAGAAGCTGAAGATGTACCAAAAGACGATGATAAACACAAAGTTAAATTATATGATTTTAAAAGCCCACAGAAGTTTTCAAAAGAACATATAAGGACATTAGAATTAATTCATGATAACTATGCAAGAATAATTTCGAATTATCTAACAGGCCAGACAAGACAAAATGTTAAGGTGAAGATAGAAACTGTAGAACAGATAACATATGAGGAATTTATACATTCTGTGCAAAACCCAACTATTATGACAATATTCAAAATGCCACCATTATCTGGAACAATATTGTTTGAGACAAATCCACAATTTTCTTTGCAGGTAATTGACATATTGCTTGGTGGAAATGGAAATAGGAAAACTGAAACTAAAGAATTTTCAGATATAGATAAAAATATAATGAAGCAAATAACAAGTGGTATGATTAGTAACTTGAAGTTAGCTTGGGAATCAGTTATAGAAGTTGAGCCAGAAGTTGAAGGTATAGAAACCAATCCGGCAATTAATCAAACTATGGCACCTAATGATCCAGTCGCATTAATAACTTTTTCAGTAGAAATGAACAAAAGAAGTACTTTTATAAATATATGTATTCCATATTTAAGCATTGAAAAGATACTTGATAAATTGGTAGTGCAGTATGCTTTTACCAATGTAGATGAAAACTTAATAGCTGAATCTAGGGTTAAGATAGAAGAAGGCATTAATAAAGTTGATGTTGAAATAATAGCTGAACTTGGAAAAACTAGCAGTTTAACTGTAGATGATTTCTTAAGATTAAATATAGGTGATGTAATTAAACTTGATAATAAGAGTTCATCCCCAATAAAAGTATATGTAGGAGATGAAGAATGCTATTATGCAAAGCCAGGTGTAGCAGGAAAGAATATGGGAGTTATGATATTAGATATAACAGATAAGGAAGTGAATGGGTATGAGCAATGATTTTTTATCTCAAGAAGAAATAAATGCATTATTATCAGGTGAAGATAGTAGTGATACAAGTACAGATAAAGCAGATGAAGAATTAATAACAGAAATAGATAAAGATCTTCTTGGGGAAATAGGTAATATTTCAATGGGGTCTGCATCAACAGCATTATATCAATTAATAAATCAAAAAGTGAATATTACTACACCAGTTGTATCTGTAACAACATTAAAAGAAATAAGACAAGAATTTGAAACTCCAAATATAATTTTAGATATTAAATATATAGAAGGAATAGTGGGAAGAAATATATTAATTATTAAAATACAAGATGGAGCTGTCATTTCAAACTTGATGATGGGTGGAGATGGAAAAATAGAGGCTAATCTTACAACATTATCAGAAATAGAAATTAGTGCTGTATCAGAAGCTATGAATCAAATGATAGGTTCTGCAGCAACATCAATGGCAACAATGTTTGGAAGAAAGGTTGATATTTCACCACCAACATCAAAGGTTATAGAAAATGATGATGTTCCAATTTCTGATGATATATCAGAAGATCAACCTATAGTTAAGGTTTCATTTAGATTAACAATAGGTGATTTAGTAGATAGTAACATAATGCAAATATTCCCAATTGAGACTGCTAAAAATATAGTTGCAATAATGACTGGGGAAGATAAAGGTCAAGAGGAAGTGGAAGCAGTGAAACAAAGTGAACCTATTCAAAATAAAGAAATAGAACAACCAGTTCAAGCTCCACAACCACAATATGCACCTCAACAACAACAATATCAACAACCTCAGTATCAGCAGCCACAGTATGCACAACCGCAATATCAGCAGCCGGTTGAAGTACACCAAGCTGCATTTGAACCATTAGTTCCACAACAAGGTGTACCTCCAATGAAAAATATGGATTTAATATTGGATGTGCCACTAGATATTTCAGTTGTTCTAGGTAGAACAAGAAAAAGTATTCAAGATATATTAAACCTTGGAACTGGATCTTTGATAGAATTAGAAAAGCTTGCAGAAGAACCAGTTGAAATATTAGTAAATGGCAAGCAAATAGCACTTGGGGAAGTAGTTGTAGTTGATGAAAACTTTGGTGTAAGAATAACTAGCATTGTAAGTAATGTTGAGAGAATAAGAAATTTAAAATAATTAAGAAAGACTCCTTTTATAGGAGTTTTTTTATTATTTAGTAATTTATATATTTAGATAACCAGTGCTAAGTTATTTTGGATAATATTATAATAAATAAAAAATAATGACTAAAGAATAAAAAATAAATTATTATATGTGCCTGTTCTTTTCTACGGCAAGCTCAGAAAATCCAGTATGTGATGAAAGAATCGGCGGCTAAATTATTTATTTAATTAAAGTTATTGTATTTTATTGGATTTGTATTTTATAGAAGATAACATTATAGTCGCTTTGGAGATTTTTTTATTTTATCCAAAATCTTAATATTAATAATGCTAAACTTAATTTTAATGTGTACGATAAATAAATAAGAAAATTAGAATGGAGAAATGTTTATGAGTATTAGTAGAATAAGTAATCAATCATATATAAATTCATATACTTCAGGTAAAGTAACACAAATGGATAAAGTAAGAAATACCAAGTCTACTGATAGAATAGAAATTTCATCATTAGGGAAAAGTCTTCAAGAGTATTCATTAAATGGTGAAATAGATAATTCTAAAAAGATAGCAGAACTAAGAACTAAGATAGACAGCGGAACTTATAATATAGATGCAAGGCTTACAGCTAAGAGTTTATTATATGCGATGAAGGAGAAATAAGTTAAATGTTAAATGAACTTATTGGACTAATAAAAGAACAGGATAATAGATTAAGTGAATTAAGTGAGTTACTTCAAATGCAATATGATTTTATGGTTAATAAAAATTTGTTTGGATTAGAAGATTTAGTAGATAAAATCAATGATTGTAGTAAAAGAGTAGCAGAAGTAGAACTTAAAAGAAGAAATCTAATGGGCGAAAAAAGTCTAACACAGTTTGTTTCAGAACAAAATAACAAAGAACTGGAAAAAGCTTATGAAAGTATAAAAAACACATTAGATGAAGTGAAGATAAAAAAAGAAACGAATGATATATTACTAAAACAAAGATTAAGTTTTAATTCCAGAATGCTTGCTATATTAAATCCAAGCAGAGAAATTAAAACGTATAATTCTTATGGAAGTTTAAAAAAATAATTCTCAGAAATGTACAATTGACAATGCAATGTGATATATATCAAGAGTGGAATTAAGTATCTTGTGAAAATTCAAAAAATTAAATATAAATTTCTGGTTTTATTTTTATTAAGTAATTTTAACTATATACATTTATCGATGTATACTTAGTTATATATAAATATATTAATTATTGAAATATAGGAATTTGAATATATACAGGGATGTTAAAAAATGAAAGGTAGGATAAAATGGCAGGTTTATTAGACACATTTACTATTTCAAAGAGAGGATTAAATGTACAGCAATCTAATATTAACACATCATCACATAATATTGCTAATGCAAATACAGTGGGATTTTCTAGACAAAGATCCGTTATTCAAACAACAAGACCTTTTGGTGGAGCTTCAAGATTTGATACATGTACAGTTGGGCAGGTTGGTACAGGGGCAGAAGTTACTGCGATACAAAGAGTTAGAGATCAATTTTTAGATTATCAAGTGCGCAGTAAAACTACAGAATCTGGTGGCTTAAACATAAAGTATCAGTATTTATATCAGGCAGAAAATATCCTTAATGATTCATCGGATGCTGGTATTCAAAATGCATTAAATGAATTTTTTGATGCTTTTCAAGAAATTTCAAAGGCACCAGAAAAAACAAGTAATAGAGATGTAGCTATTTCTCAAGCAGCAGCTTTAGCTGATATGATTAATAGCAAATATACACAATTAGAGAAAAAAAAATCAGATGCTCAATCACTTCTCACACAAAATGTTGCTGAAATCAATGGAATACTAGATTCTATTAATAGTTTAAATAAACAAATTTCAAGTATAGCTGCAATTGGAATGACTCCAAATGATTTGATGGATCAAAGGGATAGCTTATTAGATGAATTAAGTGCAAAGTTTGGAATTAATGTTGATAGAGATAGCAGAGAAACTATTAATTTAACAACAACAGAAAAGCAGGATAGTATAAATATTGGTGGAAAAGATGTAGATAAATTAGTGTCATCAAGTCCTAATGATGAATATATACGTTTTTCTGCAATAGATAGTGTTGAAGTAAAAGATGATGGTAATGGTAATTATAGTTTAACTGTAAAGTATAATAAACTTGGAGATGATACAAATCAAGGTACTTTTACTATACCATGCGGGTCTAAAGCAGAGGCAGAATCAAGACAAAATGAATTATTAGAATCAAGAATAATCATTACTGATAGTGATGGAAATATAAGAGATGATGCAGGAAATGTAGTAGCAGATGGTGGAAATGTAGGCTTTGATAAGCTAAATATGTTAAAAGTAACTGAAGGAGAAATAGCAGGTAATCAGAAAGCTCAGAAAGAAATGCAAACAGCTATGGATGAACTTGATAAGTTAGCAGCTGGTTTTGCGTATGCAGTAAATGCTATTCAAACAGGAAGTATAAATGGGCAAAATGCATTAACTACTGAGTTGATTTTTGTAAATAAAGATGGTGCTAAAGATGCTAATGGTAATGCTAATTCTGATAAAGGAATCAATGCAAAAAATATATCAATAAATGCAAAAATGAAGAAAGATTCAAGTCTTCTTATATGTGGAGAAAACATAACTGATGTTAGTGGAGATAAAGCAGGAACAAGAGCGCTTGCAATTGCTAATTTATCTAACATGAAGATGGATTTTTCAAAGGTTACTGTAAATGATAATATGGAAAGAAATACATTCTTAACAGCTGCTGGTGTTGGTTTTAAGACAGGATCAAATTTAGAACTTGAAGGATCTACTAGCGGATCAACAGCAAAGGATAAATATATATCTATAACTAATACCTTAGGAACATCGATAAAAACAACAAAGGAAAGTCTTACTTCAGTAGCTGGAGAACTTGAAAGTTATGAAGAACAAAGATTATCTGTATCAGGTGTTTCATTAGATGAAGAAATGACAGATTTGATAACTTTCCAACATGCATATCAAGCAAATGCAAAGATGATAAATACAGTTGATCAATTATTAGATGTTGTTATAAACGGATTAAAAGCTTAATAAAAAGAGGTGATAAAAATGCAAAGAATAACTAATTCAATGATGACAAGCAAGTTCTTAAGCAATATGAAAAGAAATTTAAATAATATGAGTACATTACAAAATCAGCTAGCTTCAGGAAAAGAAATTTTAAGAACATCTCAAAATCCCTTTGCAGCTACAAGAAATAAACAGCTTGCAAATCAAATATCAGATAATGAGCAATATAATGCAAACATTAAAGATACGTCTAACTGGCTTGACACAACAGATACGGCACTCGCACAAGCTGGAAACGTAATGGCTAGAATTAAAGAACTTATGGTTAAGGCAGGAAATGGAGCATATAGTGAAGATGAAATTGCAACTATAAAAAATGAAGTTGTTGAAAAGTCAAAAGAATTAGCACAAATAATGAATACTACATTTGATGGTGCTTATATATTTGGTGGAACTAAAGGAACTAGTAAACCAGTTACTGTAGATAGTAATGGAAATTTGGCTTATGCAGATAAGAATGGAAATGGATTTGGTAATCCTGCTATTCCAGATGTGTCAACTGGAAATGATAAAACTAATGCAGAATCACAATTATCTACTAGTTTAAAAACGGAAATTTCACAAGGTGTAGTTGTAGAATATAATAAAACTGCAACTGATATTTTTGAATTTACAGATACTAAATTAGGTGATATAAATGTAATGAATGAAATAAGCACCTTGATAAATAACTTAGGTAAAATGTCAGATAAAACAGGAGCTACTACGGATGCTGAAAAAGAAGCAGCATTAAATTATGTTAATGGTGAAGGATTATCCAAGATGGATTCAATAGTCCAAAATCTATTAGCTAACAGAGCTCAAGTTGGAACAATGCAAAACAGGATGGAAAGTGCAATGGAAACAAATGAAGATCAAAACTATAATATGACTGATATTCTATCAAGTTCTGAAGATATTGATTTTACAGAAAAGACAATGGAATATGCTGTAATGCAGACGGTATATACAGCATCACTTCAAACAAGTTCAAAGGTATTAATGAATACTATAATGGATTATATTTAGGTGGGAGTGGAATAAATGATATTTAATTCAAAGGTACATGGACCAATAGAATATGAAGAAAAGGATATTTTAACTTTTAATAAGGGCATCTTAGGATTTGAAAAGCTAAGAAAATTTATCCTAATTGACTTAGAAGAATATGAACCTTTTAAATTATTCCATTCATTAGAGGATGATGAACTAGGGCTTATAGTGACTTCGCCATATGATTTTTTTGAAGAATATAAAGTTAAACTAAGTAATGATGTTGTTGAACATTTAGGAATAAAAAAACCAGAAGATGCAATAATAGTAACAACAGTAACTCTTAATTCAGATCCTAAAAAAATCACAGCTAACCTGCAAGGACCTATAGTGATTAATTCTTTTAATAATTTAGGAGAACAAATCATTATAGATAATTGTAAGTACAAAGTAAAAGAACCACTAATGAAGGAGTGATTATATGCTTATTATAACAAGAAAAAAAGGTGAGTCACTCATGATTGGTGATGATATAGAAATTACTATAAGTAAAATAGAAGATGGAAGTGTAAAAATAGGAATACAAGCACCTAAAGAAGTAAGTATACTTAGAAAAGAACTTTTAGAAGAAATAAAGAATGAAAATAAAAACGCAGCCAATATGAATTTTGACTTATTAAAAAATATAAAAAGAAATAAGGAGTAAGTAATTTTCAAGGAGGAATGTTTAACATGGATGTTAGTTCTATTAATAGGAATCAAGATTACTTAAAGATTTATGCTAGAAATGCTCAAATAACGCAAAACACTGGATATACTTCTAATGAAGATAATGTATATAAAAATTCAATGATAAAAAACTTATTAAATAAAGAAGATGTGCCTGACAAACAAAATAGAAATGAAAAAGAGCAGATTAAAAAAGAAGATTTAGATAAGGCTGTGGGAAAATTAAATAAATTTTTAGAAGATGAAAAGACACATGCGGAATATGAAAGACATGAGGATTTAGGAACTTTAATGGTGAAAATAGTGGATGATGATACTCAACAAGTAGTTGTAGAGCTGCCACCTGAAAAAGTCTTGGATATGATTGCAAGCTTATGTAAGCAAGTAGGTTTGTTGGATAAAAAGGCATAACAATTCATTTAATGATTGACATATTACAAGTTAATTGCCAATTAGATAAAGGAGGCGATGCTTTGGAGTTTAAATTGAATAAAATTGATACAGATATAAGAAATAAAATTTATGAGAGTACAAAGGCGGATAAAATCCATAGTACCAAGGAAGAAAGTGGAATAGCTAAACTTAAAGATTATGATGAACAAAAAGAAAAGAGTAATGAAAAGCAGAAAAGAAGAAATGGTGAAAAGAAATACATTACAATTGATGGTATTAAATATGATTCTGCAATAGTAAATATAGAAGCAGAAAAAATAGGAACAATAAATGAAGAAAATTCTAAAGGTAGAATTTTAGATGCAAAGAAATAGGAGGATTTATGGATGTATCCAAATGCTTATAATGTATATAAAAACAATAGCGTAAATTATGCTTCAAAAGATCAATTATTATTAATGCTTGTAGATGGTGCAGTAAAGTTTGCTAAAATAAGTAGACAGGCAATTATAGATAAAGATGTAAAAAAGGCTCATACTAATTTAATGAAAACACAAGAAATATTTATTGAATTGATGGTAAGTCTTGATATGGAACAAGCAGAATGGACAAAAGATCTTATGCAGATTTATGTGTTTATAAAAGATAAATTAGTAGAAGCTAATATGAAGAAAGATATAAAAATAATGGATGAAATCCTTCCTCTAATAGAAGAAGTGAGAGATTTATGGTATGAAACTGATAAAAGAGCAAAACATCAATAAAGATTAAAATTAAGGAGTGATAAATATGTCAAGTGTATCAAGAACAAGAGCAACAAATCTTACTGGGCTTATTGATATTGATTCTTTAGTTGAAGCAAATTTACTTAGACAAAAAACAAAAATAAATACTGCGACTCAAAAAATGAAGGTAGAGCAATACAAGCAGGAACAGTATAGAGAGGTAATAACAAAATCTAAGAAATTTTATAATAAATATTGTGATATTTTAAGTGGTGGAAATTTGTTGAGTTCAAGTACGTATAATGCTATGAAAGCAACATCAAGTGATTCAAGTTCAGTTACTGCAACAGCAAGCACTACGGCAAAAGCAGGCAATTATAAGGTGAATATAACACAAGTTGCAACAAGTGCAAAAGTAGAACTTTCAGATTTGACAGTCGGGACAATAAAGATAAATGATAAGGATATTACAATAAGTGGGACTAATAGAGAAGAATTGATAGCAAGCTTAAATCAAGGATTAGCTGAAAATGGGATAAAAGCAACTGCAAAGTATAGTGATTTTGCGAATAATGGTTCTGGTGGAATAATAATTCAAACAGAAGCTAAAGGTTCATCAGCAATGCTTAAAGTTAATGATGGAGTAGAAGTTTTTGGTACCAATATTCAAGGTACTATTACAGATATGAGTACAAATACTGAATATAAATTAGAAGAACATAAAGATAAAATTGATGGTAATTCTATAAAATTGGATGGAGTTACATTTAATTTTACAGATAAAACAAATGGAGATGTTACTATAGGCGTTAAAGCTGATGGAACAGAATTAAAAGATAAAATAGTAGAATTTATAAATGACTATAACGAACTTTTAGGACACATTAATGGGAAACTATATGAGGAATATGACAGATCATATTTACCGTTAACTGATGACGACAAAGAAGGGTTAAGTGATAGTGAAATTGAAAAGCTTGAAAAGAAAGCACAAACAGGTCTTTTGAAAAATGACAGCTATTTACGAAATTTCGCTGATGATATGAAGCTCACAATGACTACTATGCTTGAAAAATCAGGATTGAGTTTAGAGAAAATAGGGATAAATCCAGTAGAAGATTATTCAACACAAAATGGGTTATTTACAATAGACGAAGATAAGTTATTGTCAGCAATAGAAGAAAATCCAGATGGAATAAAAGAGTTATTTTCAGGCAAGGATGGTATTGTAACTAAATTAAGTGATAATTTAAAAGATCATGCAACAGGAACATTTTCTAGATTAGCTAAGAAGGCTGGTGTTGCAGATGGAGTTACAGCTAATACTAATGAAATGACAAAAGATATTGAACAAAGAAAAAAATTAATAACTCAAATGCAGACAGCTCTTCAAGAAAAAGAAGATGCATTATATACAAAATATTCTACGCTTGAAAGTAATTTAGCTTCTTTACAATCACAACAAAGTTCGTTATCTTCATATTTCCAATAAAATAGGAAAGGATAGAAGGTATGAGAATGAATGAATTACTTAAGGAATATAAAGATGCATCATTAAGTATGGTTGAAAAAGTTAAAAGGGAAGAAGATATTTCTTCCTTCTTAAAAAAAAGAGATTCTATAATTAATGAAATAAATAGCTTGGATATTGATAAACAAATTATATGTGATGAAATAAAGGCTTTGAATATTATAGAGATAGAAGATGAATTAGAGAAATTAATTAAAAACAACATGCTGAATGTAAAAAAAGAAATAAAAAAAATAAAACAGTCTAGAGAAGCATATAAAAGATATGCTGATTTTAATGGTAATGCATTGATATTCAGTACGAAGAGATAATACAAAATATTGTAGAAAAAATAAAAAAAAATAAAAAAACTCTAAAGTATATTTAAGATAAAACGAAAATGAAATGTAAAGTAAATAACTTATAAGTTATTAACTCTTTAATAAGAGATAATATATAAAGAGACATGGATGTCAAAAATAATTTTTTAAAATCAAGGAGGAATTTATTTATGGTAATTTCACACAATCTTAATGCTATGAATGCTCATAGACAAATGAAAACAAACACTACTAACACAGGAAAGGCTATTGAAAAATTAAGCTCAGGTTTAAGAATAAACAGAGCTGGTGATGATGCTGCAGGTCTTGCAATATCTGAAAAAATGAGATCTCAAATCAGAGGTTTAAACCAAGGTTCAACTAATGCTCAAGATGGTATTTCTTTAGTACAAACTACTGAAGGTGCATTAACTGAAACTCACTCAATGTTACAAAGACTTAAAACTTTAGCAGTTCAATCTTCTAACGGAACTTATACAGATTCTGATAGAGCGTTAATTCAAAAAGAAGTTGATCAATTAACTACTGAAATAACAAGAATAGCTTCTCAAACTGAATTCAATGGATTAAATGTATTATCTAAGGATGGTCAAAAGGTTAAATTCCAAGTTGGAAACAAGAATGGACAAACTATTTCAGTAACAATGAAAGCTATGGATGCTAAAGCACTAAAAATTGATAAGCTTGATATGAAGACATCAGTTAATGCGCCAAAAACATTAACTACTATAGAAGCAGCTATTAAGACAGTTTCTGAACATAGAGCTACACTTGGAGCAGTTCAAAACAGATTAGAACATACAATAGCTTCAACTGATACAACATCTGAAAACTTACAAGCATCAGAATCTAGAATAAGAGATACTGATATGGCTAAGGAAATGATGGAATACACTAAGAGCAACATCTTAACTCAAGCAGCTCAATCAATGCTTGCACAAGCTAATAGTGCTCCAAATTCAGTATTAAGTTTATTACAATAGTATAAAAATAAAAAAGGTATTCTCAGTTAAGAGAATATCTTTTTTTATTTTTATTAAAGAAGGATGTAAAATGCTCGAAAAATATAAGAGGTGAATTTATGATTTCAACAAGATTAGAATATAAAATTGAAGATACAAAAGATGGTTTTAAAATATTAAGAATAAATAAAGATAATAAATGGATATATGTTGGAAGTAAATATAATATGAAATTAGAAATTGAAAAATTTCTAAAAGATTTAGATGAATTTGAAGTGGATGAAAAGAAAAGCATTATAATTGTATTTGGATTTGGAACAGGAGAGCATATAAAAGTATTAAGAGAAAAATACAAAAATAATGAGATTATTGTTTTTGAGCCAAATACAAATTTAAAAGAATATATAAATGAATTTGAATGTTTAAATAAAGATGATAAAATGAAAATATTTTGTGATGAGAGTATAGATGTAAAAGAAATCGTAAAAAGCAAAATAAATCAATTTAATCTTTTTTATTCAAAATTTATATATTTTTCTAATTATTACAAGATGTATAAATTGGAAATGGAAGAATTTTTATTAGAATTAAAAAAAATATTCTATAACTTAAAATTAGATTTAAATACAGCTATATATACAAGTGAGAGTGGTTTTTTAAGCCTTCTTGAAAATATTGAATATATGATGGATGGAGTTCCAGCTGATATATACGAGAATGAATACAAGGATAAACCAGCTGTTATAGTTTCAGCAGGACCATCTTTGGAAAAAAATATAGATTGTTTAAAAGAAATAAATAATGATATGATTATATTTACTGGTGGGAGAACATTACGAACATTGATAGATAAGAATATAAAACCACATCTATTAGGAGTTGTAGATCCAAATGAAGTGAGCTATAAGTTATGTGAAGGATATCTTGAAAATTCAAATGTACCATTGCTGTTTTTTGAAGAAACTAATTCTAAAGTTGTTAAAAATCATAAGGGAGAGAAAATATTTTTTACATATAATAATGCAATAGCAAAAATATCTGGAGTTGAAATGAAGCCGCTATTAACTGGTGGATCAGTAGCACATATACTACTATCTTATGCGATTATGCTTGGATGTAGTCCAATAATATTTGTAGGACAAGATTTAGCATATACAGAAGAAAAAAGTCATGCTGAAATAGCAGATAATAGAGACAATGTAAACTGGTTTGAAAAATTAAAAGCAGAAGACGATATATATGTTGATGATATTAATGGAAAAAAAGTAAGAACAAGCTTAACATTGAATAAGTATAGAGAAACAATAGAGGAAATTATTGCTGATAATAGTGACAGGAAATTTATAAATGCTACAGAAGGTGGCTCAAGGATAAAAGGAACAATTGAAATGCCTCTTAAAGAAGCAATTACAAAATATAAAGAACAATCTTTTAATATTTTTGAAGAGAAAGAATATAATGTTGATATTAAAAAAAATATTATAAAGGCATTAGAAAAAACAAAAAAGGATTGTAATGATATAATAAGATCATATAAAGAAGGATTATATTTAATAGAGAAATTAAAGAAATATTCAAAATTAAAGAATACTAGTTATGTAAATGAGATATTGAATAAGCTTAATGTGATAGATGATAAAGCACAAAGGAAATATGAAAATATGGAATTGATTAAATCATTAATATATCCAATAATATATGAAATTTTGTCTCAAAGAACTATTGATACTAGTGATAAAAAAAATGAATTATATATTTATAAAGAAAATGAGAGATTTTATACTGAACTTATAGAAAAATTAAAGTATGCTGAAGATAATATTGAAGCTACATTAAATAAATTAAGATGATATAGGAGAGGGAAGGATGAATAAAGAAAAAATAGAAGTATTACAGACTGCTAATGATTATATGAATAATTTGAAAGATGGTATAGTAAATTTAGCAAATATGATTCAGGAAGGTAAAGAACAAGAAGCTATTACTATTATTCCGCAAGTAGTGGATGGAATAGAGTGGGTTGTTCAAGTGATAACTTTAACAAAAGAAGTTCAAAAGAATGAAATTGGAGTAGAAGCTTTAAATGACCAATTACAAGAAATTATAGAAGCATTAGAAAACGAAGATTATATTTTAGTTGGTGATTTATTTAACTATGAAATATTACCTATATTAGAAGATATTCATGAAGGAATTAAAGAAACAGTAGCTAATTAATAAAATTAGTTAAGACTACATCGTGAATGATAGGAGAGGGATAATGTGCTTAATGATAAAGCAATTTTAATAACTGGTGGAACTGGTTCTTTTGGTAAAAAATTTACTGAAAGAATATTAAAAGAATTTAATCCGAAAAGAATAGTAATATATTCAAGAGATGAATTTAAGCAAGATGTAATGGCTAAAGAGTTTAGAATGAAATTTCCAGATAAATTTAAAAAACTTAGATTTTTCATTGGGGATGTTAGGGATAAAGATAGATTATATAGAGCATTTAATGATATAGATTATGTTATTCATGCAGCAGCTATGAAACAAGTACCAGCTTGTGAATATAATCCATTTGAAGCTATAAAAACTAATATACATGGAGCACAGAATGTAGTAGATGCATCAATAGATTGTGGTGTTAAAAAAGTTGTGGCATTATCTACAGATAAAGCTGTAAATCCTATAAATTTATATGGTGGAACAAAGCTTGTTTCAGACAAATTATTTATAGCTGGAAATGCATACTCTGGTGGAAATGGAACTATATTCTCTGTAGTTAGATATGGAAATGTTGCAGGCAGTAGAGGTTCTGTAATACCATTTTTTAAAGAATTATTAGAAAGTGGAGAAAAAGTATTGCCAATAACAGATTATAGAATGACTAGATTTTGGATTACATTAGATGAAGGCGTAGATTTAGTATTTAAAGCATTGAAAGAATCTCGTGGAGGGGAAACATACATATCTAAGATTCCTTCATTTAAGATTACTGATTTAGCAAAAGCTATGAATCCAGATGGAGATATAAAGGAAATTGGAATACGTGAAGGTGAAAAATTGGATGAAATCATGATAACAAAAGATGATTCACGTATGACGTATGAATATGATAAACATTACATAATTTATCCACATTTTGATTGGTGGAATTCTCAGAATTATATGACTCCAGGTGGGAAGCTTGTTGAAGAGGGATTTGAATATGATTCTGGGAAGAATACAGAATGGCTTGAAATTAAAGAAATTCAGAATTTATTAAAAAAAGTCAATATGTAATAATATATGATTTAAAGAGGGATGAATATGAAATGTATAATATTGGATGTGTTTAAGGGTGTTAGAAAGCTGAATAGAGATAAGAGCTATCCAATAAGCTTGGAACAGCTGTCGGAAGGAAAACTTGTTTTAGATTGGCATTTGAAAAATTTAGAATTAAAAAACGTTGATTTCTATTATATTGGTAGTTATCATATTGAAAAAATCATAAATAAGTATAATAATATTTCAGTTTTTTATGACGAAAATGGGTTGAAAAACTTGGAAATAATTCATAAAATATTACTTCAAGAAAGTGACGATATTTTAATAATTCAGTCTAATATACTATATAAAAATGAATTCATAAAAAATATACTAGATAGTAAAGAATTTTTCAATATAACAATTTCTAGAAAAGAGGTGGATAATCAACTTCCGCAGTTGTTTGGAGATGAAACTATTCAATATTATAGTGGAATAACATTTATTAGAAATGAATATATAATTAAAGTTTTAGAAGACATTGAACTTTATTTGAGTAATCATAATGAAAAGAATTTTTTATCATGGATAGAATATGCTGCAAATAGTTATAAGTTTGATATTAATAAAATAGATTCAGTAGAAGTTGTAGATATAATAGATGTAAAAAAAAGAGATTTAAGAAGTAAATTTTTACTTGGAACTAAGGCTCAGACATTAGAGAATATGTCTAAAATGATTAATAAAGCTGTTATTTTAGAGCAGATATCATTTACTGTTGAAGAGTGGGCAAATAATTCTGATATTATACTTAATGAGATTACAACAAAGTTTAAGGGTAAAAATTTAGTTGTAAGAAGTAGCTCTTTAAGTGAAGATTCTTTTAATGAATCAAATGCAGGTAGATTTGAAAGTTATTTGAATATTGATTCAAATAATAAGATACTACTAAAAGATAGAATAGATAGGGTTATTAAAAGTTACAATAGTACAAATTTAAAAAATCAAGTTTTAGTACAAGAATATATTCATAACAGCTTAATGAGCGGAGTTGTATTTACACGAAATTTAGAAGATTCATCACCATATTACATTGTTAATTATGATGATGAAAGTGGATGTACTGATACCGTGACTTCTGGAAAATCAAAAAATATAAAATGTGAAATAATTCTAAAAAATGCAAAAAGTATAAAAAATAGAAGTTTTAAGATATTGATAGAAGCTGTTGGGGAAATTCAAGATTTTATTGGATACGAAGGCTTAGATATTGAATTTATTATAGATAAAAATAATTTATATATAGTTCAAGTGAGACCTATAACACTTTATGATGAAAATATGATACTAACAGATGAAGATATATTTAATGAGGTGGAAGAATTAAAAAAATATTTAAATATATATTTTAAAAGAGATGTTAATCTATTTGGAGACACTACTATATTAGGGAATATGCCGGATTGGAATCCAGCAGAATTAATTGGAGCTAATCCAAGACCTTTAAGCTTATCATTATATCAATATTTGATAACAAATGGGGCTTGGGCAGTAGCAAGATCTCAAATAGGTTATAAGGATTTAGGATATGAACCACTAGTGATATCATTATCTGGTAAACCATATGTAGATGTAAGAAAGAGTTTAAATTCATTTTTACCACCAAATTTAAGTAAAGATATTAGTGAAAAATTAATTAATTATCAATTAAAAAAATTAAGAAATAATAATGAATTACATGATAAGATTGAATTTACTATTGCTAAAAGTGTTATGGATTTTGATTTTGATACATATAGAGATGAATTATTACGGAATGGATTTGATATAGATGAAATAAGTATCTTTGAAGAAGAGTTAATAAAATTAACTAACAATATATTTGATTATAGTTATGAATCTATTCAGAAAGAAAGAGAAAAATTAAACATATTAGCATATAAAAGAAAAAATCACATAAAGGAATATGATGTAGAGAAAATTCCTAGTATTATAAATACACTAATTAATGAATGTATTATTTATGGTATTATACCATTTTCTGTTTTAGCTAGATATGCTTTTATTGCAATGAGTTTTTTGAAGACAATGAAAGAAAAGAATATAGTAAATTCTTACGAATATCATAATATTATGTCATCTATACCAACAGTTGCTTCAGAATTTACTAATGATACAGATTTACTAAACAGCAGTGAGCTGTCTAGAGAAGAATTTTTAGAAAAGTATGGACATTTAAGACCAAATACATATGATATAAATTCTTTAAATTATAAAGAGGGATTTGATTGCTATTTTATAGAAAGAAATTATATTAGACATAATGACATAGATTCTAAAAATTGGCTGGATATAATATTTGAAGAAAAATCTAAATTAATAAATGAACAGTTAAATAAAAGCAATATTAATATAGATTATTTAGAATTAAAGAATTTTATTTATAATAGTATTGTGGCTAGAGAATGGTCAAAATTTGAATTCACTAAAAATATAAATCTTATTTTGGAACTTATTTGTATATATGGGGAAAACAATGGGATAAGTAGAGAGGATATGTCATACTTAACTATAGATAAGATACTATCATTATCATTTGAAACTCCAAGCTATTTAGTACATGAAGAACTAAAAAGATATATAGAGTATAAAAAGAAAAAATATTCATTAACACAGTCAATTAAATTACCTAACCTTGTTTTAGAACCAGATGATGTTGAACAGTTTTCTATTAACGAAAATACACCAAATTTTATTACTAACAAGACAATAACAAAAGAAATTATACAAATTGATGTTTCGAAAGAAAACTTAGATAATAAAATAGTATTGATTGAAAATGCAGATCCAGGATATGATTGGATATTCTCTCATAGAATAAGTGGATTGATAACCAAATATGGTGGAGCGGCATCGCATATGTCTATAAGATGTGCAGAGTTTGGGATTCCAGCAGCTATTGGATCAGGAGATGTAATATATGAAAGGTTAAAGAAAGCAACTGTAATTGAGTTGAATTGTGAAAATGGACAGATAAAGGTGATTAAATGAGCAATTTAATAGGAATGACAATGAGAGTAGCTAATAATGATAAATATTATGAAATTAGGGATTGTATAAGTCATGATTATATAAATTTACTTAATGAATATGATCTTGTACCTGTGTTAATATCAAATAACTTAAGTAATCCAGAGATGTATTTTAATAATTTACAGTGCAGGGGATTGATTTTAACTGGAGGAGATGATATTGAATTTAGATTTAATAAGTTTAAACAATTTGAAATAAATAATATTAATAATTGCAGGGATAGAACAGAATATAGTTTGCTACAATATTGCTTGAAAAATAATATACCTGTACTTGGGATATGTAGAGGGCTTCAAATTATAAATACATTTTTTGGGGGAAGTACATGTAAAATTATAGGTGGGAAACATGTTAATGTAAAGCATAAGATTAATATTGTTGATAAGTATTTTGGAGAAGTACAAAGTGAGGAAATAAGTGTAAATTCATATCACAATAATGTCATATATAAAAATAATTGTCCCAAAGCATTGAAGATTTTTGCAGAAGCTGAAGATAATATAGTAGAGGGAGTATACATAGAAAACAAATTAGTTGGAATCCAGTGGCATCCAGAAAGAGATAAATCTACGTATGATGAAAATATTATAAAGAGGTGGATTGAATGGATATAAATTCAAAAAAAGTGAAAATGATAATTTTAGCAGCAGGAAAAGGAACACGATTAAGACCACTTACTGATGATATCCCTAAATGTTTAGTTAAAGTCAAAGGAAAATCATTAATAGATTGGCAAATTGAAGTTGCCAAGAGAGTTGGAATTGATGATATTATTGTCATAAGAGGATATGAAAAGGAAAAATTGGAGTATTTAAAAGAAAAAAATATAAAACTTATAGATAATTTAGATTATGATACAACTAATATGGTTGAAACACTTTTTAAAGCTAGGGAATATTTTGATAAAGATATCATAATATCATATGGAGATATTATATATGAAGAAAAAGTATTAAAGAAATTACTTGAAAGTAGATATAGTATATCTGTTGTAGTGGATCATGGGTGGAAAGAATATTGGGAAATGAGGTGTGATAATATATATTCAGATGCAGAAAGTTTAGTTTTAAATGATAAAGGGGTGATTACCAATATTGGTCAAAAAGTTAATACAATAGATTTAATACAAGGGCAATATATAGGATTAAGTAAGTTTGATCTATCAGGAATAAAAGAGTTAAGAAATGTTTATGAAAAGGAAAAAGAAGCTTTTAAAAATGGAGAAAATTATATATGTCAAGGTAGAAATATTAAACAAATATATATGACTGATATTATAGAAAAAATTATTGAGGAAAATATAGAGGTTTATGAAGTTCCTATTAATAGAGGATGGATTGAGATAGATAACAGTAATGATTTAAATATAGCAGAAAATCTATTATTTAATGATGATAATAAGTTAATTATTAAGGATATTATATAGGAGAAGATTTTATGAGTAATGAAATAAAATCATATAAATATACTAAAAACAATTTACTTGAAAATAAAGAAAATTATTTTTTTTCTCAATATGAAGGAAAAGAATTTGTATATTCATATTTACAAGATAGATTATCGAAGATAAAAATTATAAAAGAAAATTTAAATAATAAAAATTCTAATAATATATATCTGTCTCTTAT
>ENA-OXEC01000169-OXEC01000169.1-human-gut-metagenome-genome-assembly--contig:-NODE-169-length-43546-cov-36.0824_pt1 | contig 43546 bp, 38 predicted proteins | sample MGYA00249351_ERZ652235 | MGnify/ENA primary metagenome ERZ652235 (study PRJEB26925, sample SAMN05826906) | human gut metagenome | biome: ENVO:2100002; feature: ENVO:00000062; material: ENVO:00002003...
AATATATTCTAACCTACAATTCACATATCTAAAAGAGTTAAATGATAAAAATATCTTTATAATTAAATATTACACAAATTTATTTAGAAGTTCGTATTCTAAAAAGTATAGCCTTTCACTTTTACAAAGATAGCACTATTACTTATCGATTGTCAATTTATATTAGTATATTTATTATCAATACTATATTTTATCGATAGTATATATATCAAACTTCAATTTATAAAATAAGTTCTATATAAGCTTAATTTTCTCTTCATTTCTATAAATAATTCATATAATTATTTATAGACAAAAAAGAAAGCAGGCAGCTCATTCAAACTGCCCGCATCTTCTGAACTAAACATCGCATATTTCTATCTTTCTAACATGCTTTGTATGGCTCCATTCTTTATTATTTTTATTTAGTATACCTTGAATAGTTATTGGTATCCAAGTCAATGTATATAATCCATATAATAAAAATCTAAAGAATAATATTAAATTCTTCTTTCCTAAGAATACCCATGTAAGTATTAAAAATGCTAAATTATAAAATAGCGCGATTCCACCAATAAATAAAAGATGAATATCGCCAATTGTCTTTGAAAGATATGGTACTATAAACACATTTGTTGAGTATAAAAACATCATTGCTAAAAATCCTTTTGAAACCTTTTTATCAAAGGCTAAAACTAATGGTGTTAATAAGAATTGTACTGCTGCAAATGCTTTCCATCCAATATCACTAAATAAATAACTCATTATAAAGATATTTAATCCTTTAGTATTTGCCTGTAATATTGTGAGAAGTGCAGAAACACCAAGTAATAATGTTATAAAAGGTTGTAATACATATAATGCACAATCAAACATGTAGAATTTTCTTTCAACAATAGATTTCTTAAGTAGTTTAAAGAAATATCTTGAAGCTACATCCGTAAAACCTTGCATCCATCTTTTTCTTTGACTCCATGACTGAGCTAGTTTTAATGGTTTTTCATCGTATATTATTGCATCATGGGCCCAACCTACTTTTTCACCATTTAGCACAAGCTTACATGTAAACTCTAAATCTTCAGTTAAACATGTAGCGCCCCATCCTAGCTCTCTTAATGTATCTGTTTCAATTGCAAATCCAGTACCACCTATTTGATTTGAAAAACCAACATTAGCTCTTGCTAATTGGAACATTCTATTTTGTGTCCAGAATGCTATTGAATATGCAGCAGCAATCCATGAATCATTTGGATTTTTGCTATCAATATATCCTTGTACAACTTTATATCCTTGTAACATTTTTGAATTTATTTCTTTAAGGAAATTTTTATGTACTAGATTATCTGCATCAAAAATAGCAATAGCATCATATTGCTCTTCCATTTTAAATAATTTATCAAACATCCATTCTAGTGCATAACCCTTACCTCTTTTGTCACTTACATTTCGCTCACATACATTTACATTATATCCTCTAGCTATCTTAGCCGTATTATCAGTACAATTATCTGCAATAACAAAGATATCATACATTTCTTTCGGATAATCGAGTTTTAACATACTTTCAATTAAATTACCAATAACAACTTCTTCATTATGTGCTGCAATTATTAATGCAAACTTATTTTTAGGATCATAATTTTTCTTTTCTTTGTTTCTAAAAAATCCAAACAAACCTAAAATTAAATAATAGCAAGTTAAACCAAATACAAAAAGTTGAAAAAATGTTGTTATTGTGAAAATATATTTTCCCATGTATTTCACTCCTAAATTTTAAGCAAAAATTGCCTATTATTTTATAAATCTATACTCCCTTATTAATAATATTTCAATAGCTTGAAAAAATCAACATGTAATTCTTAAGATAAAATTAATATTTTCCAAATTTTTTTAATCTAATGCTATTTACTATTATCTTCTTTCATATATAAATATGAATGCCTTATAGTTAATATATTTTGCAATTTGTAAAAATATTATAACCTGTTAATAATAAAAATATAGTTTATATAAATAGAGATGGTATATAATTATCATCAATTCATAAAAAATCGATCTTTAATAATATACCATCTCAATATATCTTATTAATTTAAAATTATATAATCTAAATTACTAAACTATTCCTTGTGCCATCATAGCAGTCGCAACTTTCATGAATCCTGAAATATTGGCACCTGCTAATATATTACCTTCAATGCCATATTCTTTAGCTGCGTTCTTAGAATTATGATATATATTTTTCATAATTCCATGTAATTTTTCATCAACTTCTTCAAAAGTCCAAGATAATCTCATGCTATTTTGAGACATTTCAAGTGCTGAACAAGCAACACCACCTGCATTAGCAGCTTTAGCTGGTCCAAAGAATACATTATTATTTTGGAATACTTCAATTGCTTCTAATGTTGAAGGCATGTTAGCTCCTTCTGAAACAACCTTAACTCCATTGTTAACTAAAATTTCTGCTGATTCCTTATCAATTTCACCTTGTGTTGCACATGGAAGAGCTATGTCACATTTAATAGTCCAAATTCCTTTGCACCCTTCATGATACTCAGCTGATGGAACTGCATCAACATATTCTTTTATTCTTCCTCTTCTAACTTCCTTTATTTCTTTTACAATATGTAATTTGATTCCATCTTTGTCATAAATATAACCATTTGAATCACATAATGCTACTACATTTGCGCCTAATTCTTGTGCTTTTTGTGTAGCATATATTGCAACATTCCCTGATCCTGATATTACTACAGTTTTATCCTTAAATGATGACCCATTATCATTTAACATTTCTTCTGTAAAATAAACTAATCCATATCCTGTTGCTTCAGTTCTTGTTAAGCTTCCTCCAAAAGTTAGACCTTTACCAGTTAATACAGCTTGGTCACTTAAAGATCTTAATTTTTTGTAGTAGCCATAAAGGTATCCGATTTCTCTTCCTCCGACACCTATATCTCCTGCTGGAACGTCCATATTTCCACCAATGTATTTATACAATTCTGACATAAAGCTTTGGCAGAATCTCATTATTTCATTATCTGATTTTCCCTTAGGATCAAAATCTGATCCGCCTTTTCCTCCACCGATTGGAAGTCCTGTTAATGAGTTCTTAAATATTTGTTCAAATCCTAAGAACTTAACTATACTTAAGTTTACTGATGGATGAAATCTTAATCCACCTTTATAAGGTCCTATAGCACTATTAAATTGTACTCTAAATCCTCTATTTACTTGAACCTTACCATTATCATCAACCCAAGGTACTCTAAACATTAATTGTCTCTCTGGTTCGACTATTCTTTCTAATAGCCCACCTTCTATGAATTCTGGATGCTTATCAAAAACTGGTATTAATGAATTTAAAACTTCTGTAACAGCATCTAAGAATTCTTTTTCTTCACTATTAGTTTTCTTAACTTTTTCCAGAACATTAGAAACATATTCTTTGCCGTTCATTTTTATCTCTCCTTATTGCTTATATTTAACTCTTACTCTTAAATAATACAATATTAACAAGTAATTTGAAAGATTTTTTTCATTTTTTTATATATATAGTTTATATTTTTCTATTTCATTAATATGTTTTTTTGCTTTTACCATATATGTTTTTAATAATATTAAGTCTTATTGCTAATATATATCTCTTAAAATTAATTCTATAAATTTACTCTTTTTATTTCTAAAATAAAATATAACTGGTACTAGTGATATTATTCCACCTATTGTTCCACAAATAATGTCTAGCATAGTATCTATTAAGCTTGCATTTTGGGAATTAAATCCAAATGACTGATCAGTAGTAAATTCCCATATTTCCCATACACCAGCTAATGCAATTGAAAAACTCATTACAAACATTAAAAGAAAAACTTTATTAATATTCTTCATGTTCTCTTTATTAAAGTTCATAAATATAATGAATCCAATAAAACCTATTAATATTCCTGATATAAAATGCAAAACTTTATCATAAAATGGTATAACTCTATATATATTTAATATATTCCCAACATACATTGAGCAAAAAACAAATGTAAGTATACAATAATAAGTAAATTTTGATTTTTTAATAAAAGTCTTACTAAAAAGAAACCAAATGATTAACACAGTACTTATTGTTAAAATTATTCTATATGTTTTTTCTCTATTATATAGTAAATAGTCACAGCCTAAAGTTACTATTAAAATTAATAAGAATGCACCTGTTATTAAATCAGATTTCTTACTTATAATATTCTTTTGCATTATTTTCTTCCTTTCTTACTTCTTAGCCTCATTGCATAAAAAATATATCCAACTATTAGCCCCCCTAAAAGTCCTCCAATATGCCCATAATTATCTATATTCCTAATACTCATTCCTATAATTAAATTTAAAACAAGTACCTGTAGCAATCCAGACATAAACCTCTTATCTATTCGCTTTCTTTCTATAAATGCAAAAGCAATTAATGCTCCCATAAGTCCAAAAATAGCTCCTGATGCACCTACTGATATTGTATTTGGTGCGCATATAAGACTCATAAGACTAGATGTAAAGCAGCATATAATATACAAAGATATATATTTATATGTTCCATACACTGCATTTATTTGTGGTCCTAAAATATATAGTGAATACATATTGCATAATAAATGAATTAATCCTCCATGTAAAAATGCACAAGTAAATAACCTATAATATTCTCCCTCTGATATAAATGGTCCAAATTTTGCACCAAATACTAATAAAACATATGTATTTATATCTACAATACTTCTAGAAAAAAATGCTGTTATTAAAAATATCACAGTATTAATTAAAATCAAAATAATGGTTGGTAATTGCTCTTTTAATACAAATCTATCTTCTTTCTTATTTTTAACAATACTACTAAATATATTCTGAAGTGGCAAGCATGATTCATCACAAAATATAACTTTATTATCATTTCTATTTATAATAAGTTTATTAAAATGATACAAACTATTAGATATATAATTTTCTGTTGATAATATCAAAACATTCAGAGAGAATTTTTTTCCTATAGTATTAAGAAACTCAATTGCCTCGCTGACATCAATATTTTCATCTACATCATCTGTTATTAATACACAGTATGTTCCACCTTCCACTTCTTTCATTGCTACAAATTTATCTACATTATGAAAATTACTTTTATATTGTTTCATATAAAATCCATGCTTATCTATCAATGTTCTAAAAAACATATCATTAAAACTAATGCTTTTCATCTTTTCCTCCATATAAGTTTAAGAATAAAAAATCGCCAAGGCGACTATGATGTCACTCTCTATAAAATTAAAATCCAATAGAATAAAATAACCTTAATTAAATTAATCATTTAACCGTTGATTTTTTCAGCGCATTCTGGTTTTTCTGATCTTGCCGAATAAAAGGCCAGACGCATACAATTTATTTTTTAGTTATTCCCATACTTCTATAAAAATTATACCATCAAGTGGTACATCGTCCACATATGGCACAGAAATATAATTTCATAAAAAATAAAAAATACAATATACAATGTGTAAGTACTTATTGTATATTGTATCATTTATATTATGAACATAGTGTTAATATTTCACTTCTCACCAGACTTCATGTATTGTTGTAATATCAAAGATCTAATTTACTATTTTACTTTCTCTATCATATCTAATAGTTCATTAAATCTCTTTATTGTTGCTTCTAAGGGTTCCTTTGTTGTCATATCTACCCCAGCCTTCTTTAAAATTTCTATTGGATAGTCACTGCCTCCTGATTTTAAGAATCCTTTATACTTTTCAACTGCATTTACTTTTCCTTCTAAGATAGCATTTGCAAATGCAGATGCAGCGGCATATCCTGTTGCATATTGATAAACATAGAAATCTGAATAAAAATGAGGTATTCTTGCCCATTCTATATCTATATTCTCATCAACAATCATTTCTGGTCCAAAATATTTAACATTTAATTCATGCCATGCTTTACTATAATCTTCACTTGTTAGTGGAATTCCTTTTTCTAAGCTTTCATGTGTATAGAGTTCAAATTCTGCAAACATTAATTGCCTAAATACAGTTGTTCTTATTTGTTCTAATTCAGTATTAATTAATGAAAGTTTTTTCTTTTCATCATTTTCTTTTTCTATTAAATGATGAATAAGCAGTTTTTCATTAGTAGTTGAAGCAACTTCTGCACAGAATAGTGTATATCCTGCATAATGATATGGCTGTTCTTTTCTTGAATAATATGAATGAATTGAATGCCCCATTTCATGTGCCAAAGTAGATACATCTTCTAATTCATTATTGTAATTTAATAATACATATGGCATAGTATCATATCCACCCCATGAATATGCTCCGCCTCTTTTTCCTTTATTTTCATATATATCTATCCAGCCATCATTGATACCGCCTTTAAATATATCTAAATATTCTTCTCCTAATGTCTTTAATGCTTCAAGTACAATTTTTACTCCATCATTAAATTCAACTTTTTCTTTTTGAGTTTCTATTATTGGTACATATAAATCGTACATATGAATTTCATCTAAATTCAATAATTCTTTTTTTATTTTTACATATCTATGAAGTGAAGATACATTATCATTCATTACTTTCACAGCATTTTTATATACATCTAATGGTATATTATTAGGCTGTAATGATGCTTCTAATGCGCTTTCATATTTTCTAACTTTACTATTAAAATTAAAGGTTTTTATTGAAGCTGTTAAAGATGTAGCCAATGTATTTTTAAATTTTTCATATTCACTAAACAGCTTTTCAAATGCAGCTTTTCTTACATTTCTATCTTTGCTTCTTATAAATGAAGAATAGTTTCCTTCTGTAAGTTCTACTTCATTTCCTTCTTCATCTTTTATCTTTCCAAAAGTCATATCTGCATTTGTAAGCATATTATGAATTGCTGAAGGAGCATCCAAGCAGTCTGAAGCTGAAGCTAAAAGTTCCTCCATTTCTTTTGATAATATATGTGGCTTTTCCTTTAATATATCTTCAAACAAGAATTTATATTGATGCATCTCTTCAATTCTATCTATTTCATCCATAATAAACTTATCATCTAAAGCTAAAATTTCTGGAACGAAAAATGCAGTATAGCTTGAGAATTCTGCCATATATATGTCTATCTTACTCATTAAAGCTTGATATGTTGCATTAGATGTATCCTCATCACTTTTTAAATGGGCATATATAAATAAATTTTCAACTTTTCTTGATACTTTTTCATTTAACTTTAAGTATTCTAGTATGGCTTCACCATTAGTTAATTTTCCTGAATAGTCTTGAAGCTTTACAGCTTCTTTTTTTACTTCTTCAAAATCTTTTTCAAAATCCTCTATGCTCTTATATACTTTATCAATTTTCCATTTATATTTATCATCAATTTCTTCTCTTTTTTTTAATTCACTCATAATTAAACCCCTTTCTTCAATTCACGATTCACAATTTAATTAACAATTACAAGTTTACAATTCGCAATTTAATTAATAATTACAAGTCCTAAATTCACAATTTAATTGACAATTAAAAATTAGCGGTAGATTTTACTTTAGTAAAATCCATGCAATATAAAATATAGAAATCCCGTAGGGATTTCATCCTTAATTGTGAATTGTGCATTGTGAATTGTGCATTTCTATAAGTATTCTTCTTCTTTACCTTTTATAGATTCAAATACATTATTCATTTCACTTTCTATTAACGAAACACATTCCTGTATTTTTTCTTTGATTAAAGAATAATCATCTACATATTTAAATTTTATTATATATGTTGGATTATATTCATCTAAATCTTCCTCTATTTCATATCCTTTTTCTTCAAATATATCATCATTAAATAAATCATATATTGCAGAGTATTCCCATTCTTCAACATCCTTATTAGTATCAAAATATATATATACAATATCATCTAGCATATATAATTTTTTAACATATATAGCTCCTTCGCTTACTTCAAAGCTTCCTAATTCTTTTTTTATAAAACCTGTTTCATTATCCTTTTCCATTAAAACTAAACTAGAAAAATCCATACTTACACCATCCTATTATTTTATTGTATATACCTTTACTTATTCTTAAACAAATATATTAGTAATATACCTTTATATATAAACAAATAAATCAAAATTTTATTAATTTAATGAGATTTGTTAATAAAAATTATATCAAAAAACATACAATTCAACAATTAACATTTCCAAGGTTACGTAATATGTCTTATTTTTAGCAATAATAATATATAAAGTCACTCGATTCTTTCCAAGATGCTATTTATTCAACTGTAATAATATGGTAATATTTTTCTGTGATTATTTTTATTGGAGGTGCACAAATGGTTACTAATTCAGTAAGAAAACTTGAAACTATTGAATTTGATGAGAATTATAAACAAAAATCATATAATAAAAGAAAGCATGTATCAAAAAAATCATTGAATATGAAAAACAAATCCCGTCACAAAATATATATTATTTGTATTTTACTAACATCACTTTTAACGTCATATTACACCTATGTAAATATACATTGTAAGGATTTATCGTATTCTATTGAATATAATCTTACAAAAGGATTTCCTTCCAATAAAAGATTATTTAGAGTTAACTCTATTTCAGTAATTGAATCAAAAGGTTCTACTGAAATAGTTAAGGTTTCCGGACTATCTAAGAAAGCCCCACATAAAACCATATCTATTATAGCTAATTTTCAGAAAGAAAATGATATTTGGGTTTTAAAACACATATATTAGTTCCTTAAATAATCTTTTATTTATTGCAAATCATTTGCATATAAGTGTATAATATATTCATATGCTTAAGGAGTTGAAGAACTATTGATTAATATAAATAATTTATCATTTTCATATGTTAAAGGAAATGAATTGCTAAAAGATATTAACTTAAATATCCCAAGTGGAGTATACCTATCTATTCTTGGTGAAAATGGAAGCTGTAAAAGTACATTAATAAAACTTATATTAAACTTATTAAAACCAGATTCCGGTAATATAGAAATCTCATCAAAAAGGATTTCGTATGTTCCTCAAAAATTGGATAATTTTAATTCTGAATTTCCATTAACAGTTAAGGAATTGTTAACTTCCCATAGTAGAGCTTTAGGAATAAAAGATCATAAAATAATTGATTCTGCATTAAATCAAGTTAATATGAATAAATTTAAAAATTCTCTTATTGGAAATCTATCAGGAGGTCAACAGCAAAGAGTCTTTATAGCAAGAGCTCTTATCGGTGATCCTGATTTAATAATATTAGATGAGCCTTCAACTGGAGTAGATGAAAAAAGTCAGAAGGAAATCTATCCATTATTAAAGCAACTAAATAACGATTTAGGTAAAACTATTATTTCAGTTGAACATAATACTAAAATAGCTATTAAGTATTCAACTCACATTCTTAAAATAGAGAATGGGAAAATGAATTTATATACTACAAATAATTTTATAAACCATTTAAAAGATGATGGTCCTTTATCTGGTATTGTTTAGAAAATAAGAAAGGTAAGATTTATGTTTGGATTAACTTTTATGCAAAATGCATTCATTGCAGGATTTATTGTTTCAATTTTATGTCCGTTCATCGGACTATTCATAGTACTAAGACGCTATTCAATGATAGGCGATACATTATCTCATTCTTCATTTGCTGGTGTTGCTATAGGATTAGTTATTGGAGTAAACCCTCTTTTAACAGCATTTCTATTTACAAGTATTTGTGCCATAATTATAGAATCTTTAAGAAATTATTATAAAAAATATGCTGAACTTGTCATGTCAATTGTCTTAACCTTGAGCTTGGGTATTGCAATTATACTAATCAGTAGTGGAAAAGCAGCTGCTAAAGTAGATTCCTTTTTGTTTGGAAGTATACTTACAGTAACTCGCTCTGATATTTTTCTAATTGGTATATGTGGATTGATTTGTTTAGGTCTTCTAATTATACTTTATAATAAATTAATTTATGTTACTTTTGATGAAAATGGTGCAAAAATAGCTGGAATAAATGTTAAGCTAGTAAATTATTTATTTACTTTAATTGTTGGTGCTACTATTTCTTTATCTATACGAATAATGGGAATCCTAGTTGTTTCATCAATAATAGTAGTTCCAGTAGCAACTGCTATGCAGCTAAAAAAAGGATTTAACAAAACTTTAATTTTATCTATATTATTTGGAATCATAGATGTAATGCTTGGACTTATACTATCTTATTATTTAAATAGTGCTCCAGGTGGAACAATCGCACTCACTTCAGTAATAATACTTATTTTTACATTAGTTTATAAAAGAATTTTTGCATATGAACAATAAAAAATAATTATCAATTTTCATTTATCAATGATCAATGAAGGAAGAAATTCTTACAGAATTTCTATAATATTTTTTCAGATTTTGCTTTGCCAAATCTTCCTTCATTGAAATTTGATAATTGTTAATTGATAATTATTTTTAGATTCCTGATGATCCGAATCCATTTTCCTTTCTTTCAGTATCATCAGATAATTCTTCTACTTCTGTTATCTCGACCTTCACTACTGGTTTAACTACCATCTGTGCTATTTTCATACCTTCTTCAACCTTAAAAGTTTCACCACTATGGTTAATTAAAATAACTCCAATTTCGCCTCTATATCCTTCATCGATTGTTCCTGGAGAATTTAAAGTTGTTATTCCATGCTTTAATGCCAAACCACTTCTTGGCCTTATTTGAGCTTCTGTATTTTTAGGAAGTTCAATTTGTATTCCTGTATGTACTAATCCTCTTTCCCCCGGTTTTAAAATCAATTCTTTTACTGCATATAAATCTAATCCTGCATCTCCTTCATGAGCATAATTAGGTAATACTGCTTTATCTGAAATTCTTTTTATCTTTAATTTATATTGTTCCAAACTTCTTTCTCCTTTGCTTGAATAATAATGATAATATGATTATACATAACCATAAGTAATATTACCATATGTAAATAAAAGACGTAGAATCATGGTTTAGTGGATAACAACCGAAATTCAATATATGATATGCTTGATTGCGTAACTATTTCTTAATATAAAATTGTATATATGTATAGCAACAATAATACTGAAACTCTAAGTTTAGATGAAACAAAGAAATAAAGCTCTCATATTGGGCGGAGACTTGCCTTCAAAAATGAAGCTTTAAAATTTTTACATCAATGATTGTTCCAAAATTGTTTGTCTAATACTTGTTATTGGAGCAAACGTTTTTGGGCACAATCATTGATGTTTAAATTTTTAGCTTAATTTTTGTAGCAAGCGAGCCCAATTTGAGAGCTTTATTTCGGTTATTTCACTATAAACTTACTACGTCCCTTATTTATATTGTTTAGTTCTATTTTTTAATTTATTAACTACAACTACCTTTTGTTTAGAATTATTTTCATCTATTATTATTTCGTTCCAATTAATATATTTAGGTTTTTCAAAAAATCTTTTATCTATTATTTCAATTACTCTATAACATCCCTTATCAATATTTGTAAAAACAACTTTTCCATCATTATCTGTAACTTTTGATTCAATTAAAACAGGTGATAGTCCATTGATTCTATATAAATTTATTTTTGTTCCTTGAAGCAATTCATGCTTTCCATAGTCTAATACTGATATAACTGCAATCTGCCCATTTAGGCTCTTATTATCTTCTGAAGTATTAAGTATTCTACTTTTATCTGAGTCAATTATATAATCAGCTTTATCCTCACCAGTATCTTCATTTACAATCTCAAAAATGCAATTATTTTCATTACATTCATAATATTTTACTTTATCATTTCCAGCAGATAAATTAACATTCATATTTCTATTTAATTTATTCTCACCCATAGTGGCTTCCTTTCCAAATTTTCTCTAATAATATAATATGAAAAGAAAACTTTTATGTGATTATGATTTTACAAAAATACAGGTATGCTCAATTGAGCTATGCTATTTAATAAAATACAATCATTATTATCAAATTCTTTATTATTAATGGAATCGTATAAATATAAGACTACTATAATTTTCCCATTACTTATTACAGGTGTTAAACAGACAGATTTCCATTCTGGTATACTATTCCCTTCATATTTTTTTCCGTTATTCCAGTCAATATTATATATACTCTTACCATCACCTATTACCTTATCCACAAAATTTAAATTAAAATTCTCCAAGTCAGATGAAAATTCACCATTTAATCTAGTAACAAAAGTACTATTTATTTTATAATCTTCTATTAAAAATACTCCAATAGTTGCACACTTTATAGTATTTATAATTTTAAGAGAAAATTGATGAATTCTTTCTTTTTTAGTTATGTTATATTTCATTAAATTAACTATATCACTTATTACAAGGTCTAAATTATGGCTTCTTAACATTTCGCTAATCATCCCACCATTAATATCCACATCTTCAATATTCTCGTCAAATTCTTTTCTCCAAAAAGTAACTTTGTTTTTCCCAGCATTTTTAGATTTATATAGTGCTCTATCAACTCTACTTATAATATCCCTACTACTTAGTACTTCATTTCCTCCAATAGCTGAACCTATGCTAACAGTAATTGGTCTTTTTTCACCTAAAATTTTAGCCTTCTCTATATTCTCTCTTATTGTCTCAGCTAAATTAATCATTTTTTCTTCATCTGCATTAGGAATTAATATTAAAAATTCCTCTCCACCATATCTACCAATTATATTATTTTTATATATGCTCTTCTTTACTTCTTTTACCACTTTAACAAGAACTTCATCACCAGTTTGATGTCCATATTTATCATTAACTCCTTTGAAATCATCTATGTCAAACATTATTATTCCAAAAATATTATTTGTTGCTTTTTCATTATCCAACAATCTAGTCAATGCTTGTTCAAAATATCTTCTATTATATGCTCCAGTTAACTTATCTAGTGTTGAACTTATTGTTAAATTATATTTTTCCAACATAAACTTTATGAATGGCACTAATTTCTCAACTAATATTTTTGAGGAGTCATTAATATTATTAATTGCATTATCCGATAACAAAATTAATTTTCCATTAATTTTATTACTTCCATTTAAATATGTTTCTTCATTCCTTATTCTTATATACATGCACCCTTTAATTTTCATAGATTCAATTTCTAGGTTATTGAAATATATATCATTTTCAGATAAAATTAAAACATTATCTTGAGATTCAATCTTATTATTAAAATATGATTTTACTGTATTAACATTATTTATCCTATAACTATATACAACCTCATTCTCTCCATTTTCATTTTCTATTAACAACAGAGCTTTATTTGAAAGAGTTATTTTAGAAATGTATTTTACTATACTTCCTAAATTTTTTATAATATCTTCGTTAAATGTGAAAAATAAATCATATGCATTATTTAAATTATTATAATATAGTCTTTCATATAATCCCTGTGTAAGATTATATATGGACTGATTGTTCAATAATCTAGTTATCTTAATTTCATTTAAAATATCATTTAATTCATTTTCATTATTTATGTTGTGAAAATCTTTAAAATTTATCCTTATTTTTAACTTATCATTGAGGCATTCAACTAATAATCTATATACATAAAAAAAATTACTCTTATTTATATAAATTAATTGTTCCTTTACAGGCAGTTCTTTCAATGTTTCTACATGTAAACTAATTGATTCATAGTAATAATAAAATGCTAATTTATAACACTCCATTTCACTGTATTTTTCACCTATAATTGCATACAAATCTCTTTTTATTTCTTTTTCAACGGACAAGCTGCATACTCTAAGCCCTTTGTTAATTAGATAATTATAATGTGAATTATTATCTTTAAAATATAATTCTAGATATATATAGTATGCTTCCATATTATAATTATTAGGATAATCCTTAATTTCATTAAATAGTTTATTTGCAAGAGTTCTATAGTCAAGTTTTAATATAAATCTTATGGCTTTTAATTTTATTTCAATTTGTTTATTTATATTATTTATATATTCTAATTTATTTTTTAAAATATTATATATATTTTTGACATCTAATTCATTCTCACATTTAAGCAGTAACATCTGATAATAGTTACATACTATATATCTACTTTTATAATCATTTTTATTTGAAATTTTATTATATATTTTTCTAAGTATTTCATGCGCTTCATCATAGTTATAAAATATTAAATTATAATAATATGATGAAATGCTATTATCGATCATGTTTTCTTCTGGATTTTTGGTATTATTTAAAAACATTTGATATAAAGTGTGGTATTTAACTGCCAGCCTAATATTTCCTAATTTTATTTGTAATAGACAAAAAGTACTATAGATAATATCACTATAAAATTCTACTGATTCATCTCTTTGTCTTTCTAATGTTTTTGTTATATATCTCTCCGCTTCAACATAATTATCTATATTTAAATAACATATTGCTATATTTATTAAACTGAATATCTCTCGCTTATAGAGTTTATTCCTATTACTTAATCTGCTTATTTCTATTAGATTGTCAATTATTTTTTCAATTGGTCTGCCTTCCTCTTTTAATAATTCTGTGTATATATTTTTAGAAAATATATATCCATTCATATTTTTATTATTTTCAAATAGTCTAGTAGAATTGAAAATTAGTTTTTTTGCTTGTTTATATATCCCAATCCTTCTATATTCTAATGCAATAGTATTTAAAATCCATCCATGAACATCATCTTTTATCCTAAATTCATCTAATATTTCTAAAACTTTTGAGCCATACTCCAATATCATTTCATATTCTTCTTCTATCCTTGCTTTAAGCATAAGGGCATAATAATAATACACTTCTCCTTTAGGATAATTTATTTCATCTAACTGTTTTCTAATATTTTGCAATAATAATATAATATCTTGATTGCATTCGTTAAAATTATTCATTTTTATTATTATTATCTCAATATTAGTATATATTTGCATATCCTTTTTACTTCTTTTAAAAGAATATTCATTAGCTAATTTAAAATACTTTAAACCATTTTCATGATCTGATATACATTCATATAATTTAGCAATATTTATTGCTATATTACACTTATTTTTATCATCAGAATATTTCAATGTTTTCTTATAATACTGTATTGATTTAGATGGATTTCCATATATCTTTTCAACTTGAGCACATCTAATTGTATAAAAATACAATTTATTAAACTCCTCTATTTTTTCTAAATTATATAAGAATTCTTCAACATATGAATCGTCATTATATATTTCTTCTTCTAAAAACTCAGTTGCATTTTTATGCATTACATATTTTGTTTTTTTATCTATTTTGGAATATAATATGTTTTTTAGTAGCTCATTGGTAAAACCAACTAATAGACCCTTATCACCTATTTTATCTGCTAAAAAGTTTTTTTCTTTAAGTTTATTATATGCTTCTATTCCTTCTTCCCCTGTTATTACATGCTTCAATATTATTCTTTCTGGCAATGGTGTTAGAAAGATTGATAGTTTTTTTAATATATGTATTTCACTTTCTCTTAGTGAAGCTATCATAAAATTCACCTTACTATCTATCTTTTCAGGTATAGCTATACTCTTGAATTCCTTATCTATTTTCCATACTCCAGACTTAAAATCAAAGCATATATAATTATTATTGTAAAGTTCTTCAATAAGGCTAATTATATATTGCGGATTACCCAATGTTTTGGCGAATATCTCCATAGATAATTTATCTATTTCTTTACTATAATTAAGAATATTTTTAATCATTTTAGTTGTATTATATTGGTTAAAGTAATTTATTGTATACTCTTCATATTTCTCTAATTTTTCAAGCTGCTTTAATAACAATGAAACTTCTTCATCACAATAACTATTATTAACTGTAAACACAACCATTATATTCTCTGTATTTCTATCTAGGAGCAATATATACTTTAAAAGCAGCTTAATAATTTCATGTTTTTCTTCTAAATTATCTATCAATATTACTATTTGATTTTTGGCTGAATATTCACTAATACATTTAACTATTCTATTAGCAATCTTTAATTTTTCATTATCATCAATTTCAGATTTATTTTTTATCAGAATCTCCATAAATCTTTTTATATAATATTCATATTTTTCTCGCGTGATTTTTTCTAAAATACCATCAAAGAAATTTATAAAACATGCTTCAAGCTCTTCAACAGATAGATTTATATCTTCTAGATTCTTTATATATAATATCTGCTTTAAATATTTATTGGATATTATATATTCTATTTCATTTAAAATTTTTGTTTTTCCTGTCCCATTTTCCCCCTTAAAGCATATTATATTATATTTATCTTTATTTTCTAAAATATTATTAAACTTTTTTTCTATTATATTCAATTCTTCTTCTCGTCCAATAATATCTAAATTAAATTTTGGTTTATTTATGCCACTCTCAATAAATACTGTATATTCCGCTTTCAATCTATTATTAACATATTTAATAAAATCAGTTATTGTACACATTTTATTTAATGTCTTTATATATCCAAAAAATTTTTTAATTTCTTTTATTTCAGTTAAATCAGAATTAAGATCTTCTTCAGAAAAAATTTCATTAAATAAATTAATAATCTCATTCATATTATTTAATTCATTTGAAAATTCATCCCTATTATATAAACTATATGGAAATAGCTTTAAATTCATTGGTGAACTATATAGATTCATTTTTTTCAATTCATTTTGTAAAATATTTTTTAGCTTTATTTTAATACTATTATTTTTATCAACGATTATTTTAATATCATTTATATTTATTTTATCATAAACATACCCTTTAATATTTAAGGTATTGATTGAAGCGCAAACTTCCATAAATATATCTAGTTTCTCTTTTAAATTGCATCCTTCTATAAAATTCTTAGTATTTTTTTTATAATCATAATCTTCAAGTAAAAAACCATATTGAGGTTTATCTAAATTTATACCATCAATATTATTTATTATTTTAATATTGATTAATTTAAACATATTGTCGAAATTTAAATTCTTAATAGTATTAAATTTACTTAATAAGTATTCTCTAGATTTTTCGTAAATAAATCCACTCTTTAAAATATATAATATAAATTTTTTCTTACTTTTTTCATCCTTTACCAAATATCCAGTAAAAAATTCTTCATTGTCAACTTCTTTTTGGATAATATAACTACCATTAATCCTTTTCATTAACGCCACCCTTTTACCACTCAATTCCATAATATAAATATATAAGTAAATTATACCATAAAAAAGTATTTCTCTAAAATAGAGCTACTCTTAATAATATTTTTATTAAGTATTGTAAATAATATTCTAAGAGGTGATACAATGAAACTTAGATTTTTCAGTAAAATTATTATTTTAACTCTCATATTATCAAATATAATAAATATCTTTGCATTTGCAGAAGAAACATCCAGTAATACATCTAAATCAAAAGTGATATATTTAACATTCGATGATGGACCTGCTAGAAAAGTAACTACTGATATATTAGATATATTAAGAGAAGAAGATGTAAATGCTACATTCTTTTTAATTGGAGAACAAATTAAAGGACAAGAAAATATTATAAAACGCATGCATGAGGAAGGACATTCTTTAGGTCTTCATAGTATGACACACAAAAAAGGATATCTATATTGTTCCAATGATCATTTTTTAAAGGAAATGCTTGAAACTCAAGAACTAATAAATTCTGTAGTTGGTATAAAAACTAACATATTAAGATTTCCATTTGGTTGTAATAATAACAGTTATAAGCTAACAGAATCCATGGTAAATCTATTACATGAGAATAATTTAAAAATATATGATTGGAATGTTGATAGTGGTGATGGAGCAAACCCTAATTCTGATCCTTCAAGATTAATAAGAAACTCTAAAAGTGATAAAGATAATATAATTTTACTTATGCATTGTGCCTACATGAGTAAAAATACTGTTAAAGCTCTTCCCAGCATAATAAAGTACTATAAAGATCAGGGATATGAATTTAAAGGCATTGACGAAAATACACCTGAAGAGTTTCATTATCTAAAAAAATAATTATAAAAATAGTCGCTATATTTACTAATATAACGACTATTTTTATATAAATTTTATCTACTATGAAAATGTTCCTGTTATTTGAAGAGTTTTTTCTGATATCTTATAAATTACCAAACCAATTATTAAATTTAAAACTATTGTTGGAACTACTATTGTCATAAATAGAACTTTAAAAGATGCTCCTCCTGGCAATCCTGCAAATGTTGCAAGAGCCACCAAAAAAGTGGTTCCACTAACTAATGTTCCTAAAGATAATAGCAATGTTATTTGTTTTGTTTTACATATTCTATTCCTTAAAGGCACTAATATTAAATACATAACATTGCAAGTAATTAACTTGTCTAATATATTGGGTATTTGACCTCCTGGTGTTTTTGTTGTAAGCGCTGTGAATATTCCTATAACAATACCAGCTATTAGAGTTGTCTTATAATCTTCATTAAATATCATTATTATAAATAACATCGCTAATGCAAAATCTGGTTGCATTGGCACCCCTATTAATGGTGTTATTTGATGTAATATTACTCCTATTGCTATTAATATTGCATTTGTTGTCATTCTTTTAGTGTTCATATTTCAAATCTACCTTCCTCATCGATTACATATTTAAAAATAATTTACTCTACTGAATAAGCACCTGTTACTGAGGTTGCTCTTTTTACTACCAAATAAAATACCATGCCAATTATAGTATTTAACACTATAGCTGGAACTACAACTGCTAAAAATAAAGTCATAAAAGATTGCCCACCTGGTAGACCTGCTATTACTTTTATAAATATTAAAAATAATGTTCCACTTAAAACTGTTCCTATAGGTAATAGTAATGCTAATTGTTTGCCTTTGCTTATTCTATTTCTTAATGGTGATAACATTAAATACATTATTATTGATGTACAAGTCTTATCTAAAACATTAGGAATTTGTCCTCCTGGTGTTTTGCTTGTAAGTGCTGCAAAAATTCCTACTACAATACCACAAGTCAAAACGGTTTTAAAATCAAAATTATATATCATTATTATAAATAACATTATTAATGAAAAATCTGGTTGCATTGGTACTCCAAGCATTGGTGTAATAACTCTCAATAAAGCTCCTATTGCTATTAATATTGCATTTGTTACCATTTTCTTTGTATTCATATAAATTCCCCCTTATTTTTTAATCTTTTTATATTAAATTCCACTTTTCTTTTCCTTTCATAACATACATATCACAACCTTAATATCATAAATATAAACTTTAAAATTATGTATAAAAAAACTCCGTCCTAAATACATAGGACGGAGATTATCCGCGTTGCCACCTAAATTGCATAAAATGCCACTCAACATCAAGTACTAACATACTCTATTCGCTATAACGTGCGACTTACGGCTTAACTACTTTCAAATGATTTCATCTTGCTTCTAAAAGGTCCATTCATCATTAGCTACCGTACTGATATCTCACCACCATCAGCTCTCTTTAACATTGCACTTGATTACTCTTCCTTCTCACTGAATTTAATATATATTATACACTTTAATTAAATTTTGTCAATATCTATTAATTTTTTCCATCATTATTTTTTTTATCATTTACTAGAGATGCAACTAGTGCTGTTGTTGCTGCAAGCAAAGCAATTATCTTTCCAGTCTTTTTTAATTTCATGCCTACTCATACCTTCTCTCATAATATATTTTGATTTTATTTAAATTGATTTTGGCTTTCATCATAATCATATCCTATAGTTTTTAGTTTTTCAATAATTTTATGTTTTTCAATATCCATATCATCGCAAAGAAGTTCAAGAGAACTGTAACTATCTCTTAGTTTAGTATTAACTAAGCTTAATAGTATATTGGGATCCATAGTATCTAGTGATTTATTTAGCATAATTACCATTTCCTTTTCATCTAACTAAATTTATAATGATTATAATATCGTATAAATGCACTGATTTATCAGTTTTAATCTAACTTTATTATAACATAATTTTACATATAAATATCTACTATTTTTCCTCTTCATCATAAATATCTAAAAACGAAAACTTTTGGTTTCCTTTTTGCCAGCCTAATATTCCATCCATACTAACATTCTCAGCTGCTTTGAAAATAGATTTTTCAACACCATCAAAATTTTCTTTTAATTTTTCAATTAAATCTTTTATTTCATACCTTTTATTTCCTACTCTTTCTGCTGCAACCATACATGCACAATTTAATGGCCATATTCCACTATTATTTATAAATCTTTTTATATATTTTTCCTCTATATAATACATAGGCCTAATTAACTCTAGATTCTCAAAGTTTTTTGATTTTAATTTTGGAAGCATTGTCTTAAAATTGCCTGCATATAGTATATTTAACATTGTAGTTTCTATAACATCATTATAATGATGTCCCAATGCTAGCTTATTACACCCAAATTCTTGTGCTTTTGCATATAAAGAACCTCTTCTCATTCTCGCACATAAATAGCATGGGTAATCTTTTGCCATTTTATCTACTACATCAAAGATTCCTGAATCATACATATGTATTGGGATGTTTAAATACTCACAATTTTCTATTAATAATTTTTTTATATCTGGATGATATCCAGGGTCCATAGCTAGAAAGACTACTTCAAACTTTATTTGACTATGTCTTTGAAGTTCTTGAAATAATTTTGCCATAAGTATACTATCTTTTCCACCAGATATTCCAACGGCAATTTTATCCCCCTCTTCAATTAATTGATAATCTTTAATTGCTTTAATAAATTTTGACCAAATATGTTTTCTATATGTCTTTACTATACTTCTTTCTATATCTTTTAATGGCTTTTTATCACTATCTGGTATTATTCTTTCACAACCTTTACCTGCAATTGTACTCAATTTATTTCACCTCATTAATATTTAAATATTTAATATTTTAATATTTAAAATTTATATTCTATATTATCATCTTAATTTTCAATCATCAATACTTAACTGTCAACTATTTTAATATATTCCTAATAAAAAAAGTATTCAATATAAATAAGGGACGTAAAATCAAAGTTTAGTGGATAATAACCGAAACTCAATATATGATAGGCTCGATTGTAGGGAAATGCTTAAGATTTTATATTCATATATTTATAAAATTATATCTTTTAAAAAATGATAAAATATTAACTTTTTAAATCTTTAACATGTATAAATAACTATTCCGTAATTTAAAAATGTATTTATTTACAACAATAATAATGTAGTCCTACGAGTTTAGCTGAAACAAAGAAATAAAGCTCTTATGTTGGCGGTGTCTTGCATTCGAAAATGAAGGTGTAGAATTTTTACATTAATGATTGTTCCAAAATCGTTTGTCCAAGGCATATAATTCTTTGCGAGGTACGAGCCTAGCAGTATAGCCCATCTTCATCTACTGATGAAGATGTTTCCTTTATTTAAGATCCTAATTGCAGCATAGCTGCTCTTTTTATTTAAGATCCTAATTGCAGCATAGCTGCTCTTTTTATATGTGTATATCTTATTATTTTCTTATTTTTATATAAATATAATGTTAAAGTACTATCATTTTTTATATTTGTATTTATAATTATTTTTATATAGATATTTAAACTTAAGGAAGGTATTTTTATGAATTCAGATAAAAAGTTATATAAGGACTCTTCTAGAAAAAAAATTTGTGGTGTTTTAGCTGGAATTTCAGACTACATCAATGCAGATGTTACACTTGTAAGAATTCTTTTTGCATTATTAACAATATTATTTCAGCCTTGCATAATAATTTATATTATTTTTGCCTTTATAATGCCCGACAAAAAGGACATTTATGATAATTATTAATAATTAAAATTTTTATTAAATCATATAATTTTTTACAATAGTTCGATATTTTTTTAACAATAAATATTGAATATTTCTTATCACATGGTAAAATATTATTTGTCGGTATTTCAATATTGAAAACTGAACGGAAATTAAACACTGTTTTTTCCGAATTATATCCATAATATTAAAGGAATAAGAACGGAGGTATTATACCATGGAAAGAAATGATTTTAAAACTAACTTTTCTGTCAGACAGATAACTATGGTTGGAATGTTATCTGCTATATCAATTTTTTTAGGTCTTACAGGCCTTGGATTTATACCAATTCCACCTGTTAAAGCAACTATTATGCACATTCCAGTGATTATAGGAGCAATTATTGAAGGCCCTGTTGTTGGTGCTTTAGTCGGACTAGTCTTTGGTTTGTTTTCAATGTACCAAGCATTCACCGCTCCACTACCAACATCATTTATTTTTTGGAATCCAATAATAGCTATAGTTCCTAGAGTATTAATTGGAATTGTATCATATTATGTTTATAGTTTATTAAAGAAAAAAATCAAAAATGAAAGCATAAATGTGGGTATTTCTGCAGTATTAGGAACCCTTACAAATACAATAGGCGTAATGGGATTGACTTATCTTATATATTTAGAAAGATATGCTGATGCTCTTGGTATAAGTAAAGAAGTAGCCACTACAGGTATCTTAACTGTGATTGGGCTTAATGGTTCAATTGAAGCAATTGTTAGTGCTGTTATTTCTATTGCAGTAGTATTAACATTATTTAAAATCAGAAAATAAATAACAATAATATATTTATATAAACCTAAATGCACAATAACATATTTGTTGTTTGTGCATTTAATTTATTCAAATTTATTTATGTCTTTTGGAGGATAATTTATGAAAGAAATTCGATTTTGCAATATAGAAGATATAAAACTTGGCCACTGTCATAATGAAAAAGGTGGAACTGGCTGTTCTGTTGTTATATGTGAAAAAGGTGCAACGGGCGGTGTAGATGTTCGTGGTGGTTCACCTGGTACTCGTGAAACTGATCTGCTTAATCCATCTGAGATGGTTGATAAAATTAATGCTGTTATGTTATCAGGGGGAAGTGCATTTGGACTAGATGCTGCTAGCGGGGTAATGGAATATTTAGAAAATAAAAATGTTGGATTTGATGTTACAGTTACTAAAGTGCCTATAGTTTGCCAGGCAGTATTATTTGATTTGCCTTTTGGTGACTATAAAATAAGACCTAATAAAGCAATGGGAATTGAAGCCTGCCAAAACTCTGAAACATATAATGATGATATTAATGGAAATATCGGTGCTGGATTTGGTGCCACAGTAGGTAAATTCCTTGGGCTTGATTACGCTATGAAAGGCGGTCTTGGAACTTATGCAGTGCAAGTTGGTGACCTTAAAGTTGGTGCAATTGTTGCTGTTAACTGTTTAGGTGATGTAATTGATCCATCTAACTCAAATATTATTGCAGGTGCATATGATCGTGAAAAAAATAACTTTTTAAATACAGAAAAATTAATAATTAATAGCATCGAAAATCCTAAGAACCCATTTAAAGGAAATACAACAATTGGAATTATAGTTACAAATGCTGACTTTGATAAAGCACAAGCTACTAAAGTTGCTTCTATGGCTCATAATGGATATGCACGCACTATGAGACCTGCTCATACAATGTTTGATGGAGATACAATTTTTACAATGTGCACAAATAAAGTTAAATCAGATGTTACAACAGTTGGAATGATTGCAGCTCAAGTTATGGAGAAAGCCATATTAAGAGGAGTAAAATCTGCAAAAGGTATGTTTAATATTCCAAGTTACTCTGAAACAGAATAATTTTACAAATTAAAAGTACATATTAAATTAAAGGGCTATGTCCAATTGTCAAAATTAGACATAGCCATTTTTCATTCAATTACTCTCTAAGCTGCTGTTTTTGTTGTAGTAGTTACATTATCATCTTCCATCAATTTTAAATATTCTTCTTCTGTTAACTTAACAGAACTAGTTGGAATAGTGATTTCTTTTGCATCAGATTTAGTACTTTTTCCCTTAACTGTTATATCCATCTTTCCAAAATCTTTTAATTGGATAGCCATCTTAATATCCTGAGTATAGGTATTATCACTAAACACTTCTTTTAAACTTATATTAGATCCTGCTATCATTGTTTTTAATTCTTGGATTTCTGAATTTATATTTTTATCATTCATTATAGATTTAAATTGAGCTATTTCTTCTGAAGTTAATCCTATTTTAAACTCAGAATTAATATTCTCTATATTACTAGCTGAAGCTTTTATTGCTTTTACAAGTAAATCCACCATTTCATTAGAATTTAAACTCATTGTAAATTCTCTTCCATTTTGAGCATAAGGTAAATCTATGTCTGCATCTCCAAATACAGCTTTTCCTAATTTCAATACTGCTTCTGGATCTGATATTATTTTTTGAAGAGTTGCTACATCTATCCCTGAATCAATGCCTATATATTCAGCATTAATTTTAGCTAATTTTTCTGGTACCTTTTCTCCTGACATAGTGTATATGCCTTCAAAATAACTTTTATTTATATAGCTTACTCCATTATCAACATACACTTTTATATCTGGAAGTTTAAATAAACCTGATGGATCATTAAATTTAACCTCTGCAAATGATTTATCTCCTGAAGTATATCCAGTTCCAGTAAATAAAATATTTAATTTTTGTCCTTGTACATCAATAGCTACATTCCCATTAGTCTCAGTTGAAGTAGCAGTCCACTGTGAAGCCTTAGCCAATTCCCTTGTATAATTTGTTGTTGCTGCACTACACCCTGTAAGAGTTGCTATTCCTAAAGTAGCAGTCATAAATAAAGCTAATGTCTTTTTTAATTTCATATCTCTTCCCCCTTAATTTAGATATACTATTTTAATAAAATAGTATATCTAAATTATACCTAATTTTTTTCCATAAATGTGTTTTATTATCTTAAATTATTCTTAATTTTGTATTACTCTTTCTTCATAATCCAAATTATAATATTTATCTTAATATTAAAGAACTAATGCATATATATATGAATCAATACATTCTCCGCTAACTATATGATATGAGTACTTTTTTAGGAGTCCTTCTTCATTAAACTTTAACTTATCCAAAAGTCTTTTAGATGCTTCATTGTCTTTAAATACTATAGACTGAATTCTTTCTAAATCAAATTCTCTAATTACTATAGGTAATAATTTATCCAAAGCTTCATACATTAATCCTTTTCTCCAATATGCTTCGCATATCTCATATCCTAAATCAGCTCTTTTTCCAATAAACTCTGAAAAAATTATAGTTCCAATCATTTTATCATTACTCTTATTGACTATTGCAAAAGGAAGTATCCAATTTTCTTCATATCCTTTTCTCCAAGTATATATATACTCTTTTGCTTCTTCTAAACTTTTAGGACCATTCCAATCAAGATATTTGCATATCTTTTCGCTAGTATAATACTCAAAGAAATCTTTTGCATCCTTTGCTTGTATTTCTCTTAATATTAAATTTTTTGTTTCTATTTTTTGAATTTTATCAAACATTTTTTTCAACTTCATAGTCCCCCTATTTTTATCATCCTTAAGGTAATTTTCACCATAATTGTACTATTGTTATTTATATTCTTCTATTATTATATTTATATATTACTATATTTTTATAAATACCATTAATTCCTGTATATCTAATGATAATATCATAAAAAAAATCAAACCTTTCTATGCAATAATTTAGGCTTAGAGAGGTTTGATATCTAATTAATTCTTTATTTATTTTTCTTTATTAAATACATCTTTATCTATTTCATTAAGACTTTTTCCTACTATAACAGCTGTTGTCATAGTTCCATTAACATTTAACATTGTACGTCCCATATCTAAAATCGGATCAATAGCAAGTATTCCTCCTGCCAATGGGAAATATGTTCCCATGCCCATTCCTGAAATAACAACTGATACAGACATAGTAGCTGTCCCTGGAAGACCTGCTATTCCAAGCGAACTTATCACTATAATAACTAGTAACATACCATAAAAACTTATGTCCATAGGTGTACCACTCATATTTGCTAAAGTAATTGCCATCAGTGAAGGATATATAGCTGCACATCCATTCATCCCCATATTAGAACCTAAACTTCCTATAAAACTTGCAACGCCTTCTTCAAGTCCTATATTTTTATTTAGTGTCTCGATTGTAACTGGCAATGTTCCTAAACTAGAACGTGAAGTAAATGCTAAAATTAATGGTTCTAAAACATTCTTCACATACCTAATAGGATTTAAACCACTTAATGCAATTAAAATAAGATGAACTATAAACACCACAATTATACTTACATATAGAGCTACTATAAATTTCCCAACACTTAATATAGCTGATAATCCTCTTGATGCAATTGTATTAGCAAGCAATGCAATTACTGCATATGGCATAAACTTTATTACTGTCATTGCTACACTTGTAATGATCTTATAAGAACCTTCAATCAAATCAACAACAGGCTTTATTACATCTGAATATTTTTTAGTTAATCTCTTAATTGCTACTCCAATAAATCCTGCAAATATTACTACTCCAACTATATTAGCATCTGCCATAGCCTTTATTGGATTAGATGGTAATAAACCTCTAAGAGTATCAACAATAGGTTCTATTTCTTTCATTTCAGCAGCATTTTGTATAACGACTGCATCTGTACCAAGCTTAAATAAATTTCCTATAATAATACCAATTATTGCTGAAATAGTGGTTGTACCAAGTAATGTTAATATTGATCGTGATGTCAATTTACTCAAATTTTGGTTAGCTTTCATATTAGTTATTACTCTTATTATTGATAAAAATACTAAAGGTACAACAAGCATTTTTAATAAATCCATAAAGCCATATCCTATTAAACCATACCACTTAGTAGTTTCCGTTATCCATGAAATATTTGCAGTATCTTCTGGGAATCCAGCCACTATCTGAATTATTATTCCGAGAACCAATCCTGTTATAGTTGCAAAAATCATACGCTTAGAAAAGTTGATTTTTTTCTTTTCCATAGATCTAATAATAAAAAAGATTCCAATTAAGATTGCTATAAATAATATAGGCATAAAACTAGTTATCATAAGAAAATCTTTTAAAAATGTATTGTTCATTTTTCTTCTCCTCTTTTGTCGAATTCCTATCTTTTTACTATGAATTATATAATATCAGTTATACTTATACTATGTCAACTATATCGTGTTATATACTATCAAAAATAAAAAGAACATAGAATTTTTTATTAACTAATTCTATGTTCTAATCTAAATAAATTTCAAATATATTTTTATTCTGTTTATAACATTTATACAAATATAATCTTACTGATGTAATCTTCTAATAATTTTATAGGCCACAACATTTTCCATAATCATCGGAGATGTATGCGCAAAGAATATTATTCCATCAGTTGGTGATATTATTTGAGATATTACTTCCCCTTCATATGGATGAATTATTTCTCCAATAACATCTCCTCTTTCAACACTATCACCAGGCTTCCTTAATCTTCTATATATTCCTGATGCTGATGTTTTTAAAGAAAATAAATCTTCTTCTTGAAGTACACTTGCTATATATCCACTATGGCTGTTATATTTTATTACTCCCATTCGTGTTAAAAATCTCAGTACAGCAACAACCGCATGCTTTGCTGATTCTTCATCAATCTGATCTGTAGCATTTGTATATAGTGAAAATGCATTTGTATTCCATAACTGCCAGTTATAATTTAATGTCATGGTGTCATATGGTCTAGGCTTTCTAACAACAACATATTGAAGTCCAAATAAATTAGCAAGACTAGGACTGTGATGTCCTGTTTCCATCATTCTTATATGTGGGATAAAATCTCCTGGCATATAAAAACTTGTGAATTGTATTCCATATGTATATCCTTGAACTTTTTCAAATACACCATTTGCAATTCTTTCAGTGGTTTCTCCATTTTTTTCGCCAGGAAACATTCTATTGATGTCTGTATTATCCATTGCCCAAAATCTTTTTCCAATATTAATTGAATGAGGATTAACACAAGGTATAATTAAAATTTCACAATTCTTTGTTATTGAATTTTTCTTTTCAAGTTTTGTTAGTGTCTTTATTAGTTGAGAGCACGTATATAGCTGTTGTATTTCATTTCCCCTAATGGCACCAACAATACATGCTGTTTTTTCTCCTTTTCCAAAGCTATATCCAGTTATTCTCATATCATCCCTATAAGGAGATTTTAACGTATAGATAACTTCTTTCTTCATTAAAATCCCTCCCCTACTATTCTAGCTATTAAAGATCCTTCATATACTACTGGATATTCTCTTAATGTAAATATCATTCCATTACATGGAGAAATAACTCGTTCTAACACCTCTCCATGTAAAACATCTATGATCTCTCCCATAACATCTCCCTTTTTTATTCCTTTCCAATGGTCAACACATGGAATAAATATTCCTGAACTATTTGAGTTTACAAATGTTACTTGATCATTATTAGCTATTATAGGATTCTTTACTACTGTAGTATCTCCATCCCATATACCAAGTTCTTTCATTAAATTTAATATTCCATTTACTAAATCAAAACAGTATTCCTTAGTAATTCGCATACCAACTCCCATTTCAACCATTATTGTTGGAACATTTATTTTATTAAAATTATATACAAGTGTTGATTGGTTAACTTTTTTTTCTGGATAAATCCATATAAAATCTGTATTTATAAGTTTAGCATATGGTAATAGTTTTTCTTTAGTTTCTTCACTAATTCTTACTTGAGGAGCTTCTTTCAAAAATATGTTACTTGCATGTAAATCTATACACATGTCTGCTCCTTTAATATCGTCTATAACTTTTGCAGCCATATACTCTGCCATAGCCCCATTTTCTGACCCTGGAAAGATTCTATTCATATCCAAATCAAATGTTGGCATTCCTCTATGCACAGAATCAATTCCCAATGGATTTAATGTTGGATATATATCAACAACTCCATGCAAATTTTCTATCTTCTCATTTATTATCCTCATTAATTCGTAACATACATACTGTCCTTCCAACTCATCTCCATGAATTCCGGTAACAATACAAATTCTTTTCATATTATCATCTTTTTTCTCAGAAATAAGTCTATTCTTCTTTATTATTAAACTTTCATCCACTGAAAGTTCTGATGATACTACTGTTTCAATCATAAAGTTTTCCTCCAAAGTTTGCTTATTGCTAATAATTTTAATCTCTATATTTTATTTAAATTTTAAATTTATTACTTTTTAATTTATCTTATTATACACCTTAACTTACATATAGGTAAACCTTCCTTAGCCCTCTATTTTCATATTGTTTATGAAAATTTCTAAACTATATTTTTTTAAAAGACATAATTTTTTTCATCTTGCTATTGACTTTTTATTAAATAATAATTATTATTAATTACAAGGAGTTGTTAATAACAATTCTCAAAGTAAAATTAATATTGAAATTAAAAATAAAATTAAAATTAAAGGAGGACATAATATGTCATTAATAAATAAGAAAGTATCAGATTTTAAAGCACAAGCATACCAAAATGGAGAATTCAAGGAAGTTACACTTGATTCTATAAAAGGAAAATGGTCAGTATTCTTCTTCTATCCAGCAGACTTTACATTTGTTTGCCCAACTGAATTAGGAGATTTAGCTGATAACTATTCAAAATTCCAAGAAATTGGATGTGAAATCTATTCAGTATCAGCAGATACTCACTTTGTTCACAAAGCATGGGCTGATACAACTGAAACAATTGGAAAGATAAAATATCCAATGATCGGTGATCCAACTGGAGCTATCATTAGAGACTTCGGTGTTATGATTGAAAAAGAAGGTTTAGCTTTAAGAGGCTCATTTGTAGTTAATCCAGAAGGAGAAATTAAAGCTTACGAAATACATGATAATGGAATTGGAAGAAATGTTGATGAGCTATTAAGAAAAGTTCAAGCTGCTCAATTCGTAGCTGAACATGGTGATCAAGTTTGTCCTGCTAAATGGACTCCAGGAGCTGAAACTTTAACTCCAAGCCTAGATTTAGTTGGTAAACTTTAATTCTTATATATACTTAAAAACTCTAAAATTATACACTTAAAATATTCATAATCCCTTTTAATAAGAGGCACATTCTCCCTGTGCCTCTTTAATAACTAAAACTCCCCATATTACATAGTTAATAATTAATTTAATAGCTGTTAATTATGTAATGTAGATAAAAGTGAGTCTGTATTACTTATATATTAGAATTTGTAAAACAGTTCTCATAATAATATCTCTTTTTAATGCAGCCCACTACTTATATTCCTTCGTAGTAGTAAGTTTGAGTTAGCAAATATAAAATTGGGCTCGCATTTAAATTTTGAATTATTGGATGGAGGTTATTTATATGAATAAAATATATGATTTAATAATAATTGGTGGTGGTCCTGCTGGATTAACTGCTGCTTTATATGCTGGAAGATCAAAATTAAATACATTAGTTATAGAAAGAGAGTCTGTTGGCGGACAAATAAAAACAACATCTGAAATAGTTAATTTCCCTGGGATAATAAATAGCAGTGGACCTAAGCTAGTTGATGATATGAGAACTCAAGCTGTGAATTTTAATGCTAAGTTTACAGAAGCTGAGGTAATGTCTGTTGACTTTGATGGTGATGTAAAAGTAATAAATACTAATAATGGTGATTTCCAAGGAAGAAGCGTTATAATTGCTACTGGAGCAAGCCCAAGAAAGCTTGGATTTACAGGTGAAAAAGAATTTACTGGTAGAGGTGTAGCATATTGTGCAACATGTGATGGAGAATTTTTTAAAGATCTAGATGTATTTGTTGTTGGTGCTGGATTTGCTGCTGCTGAAGAAGCTATCTTCCTAACTAGATTTGCAAAGCATGTAACAGTTATAGCTAGAGAACCTGAATTTACATGTGCAAAGTCTATTGCAGATAAGGTATTAGCTCATGATAAAATAACTGTTAAATTTAATACTGAGATTTTAGAAGCAACTGGCGAAAATCTTCTAGAAAGAGCTAAATTCATAAATAATGTAACAAATGAAACTTTTGAATATAATGCTTCTAAAGAAGATGGAACATTTGGTATATTCATATTTGTTGGATATGAACCTCAAACTTCATTATTTAGAAATGTAGTTGAATGTGATAAATTTGGTTATATATTAACAAATGAAAACATGGAAACAAATATTCCTGGTGTATATGCTGCTGGAGATTTAAGACCTAAGGTATTAAGACAGGTAGTTACTGCTGTTTCAGATGGTGCTATAGCTGCTACATGTGCTGAAAAGTATGTTACTGAACTAAAAGAAAGGTTAGGAATAGAAGATGAAGCTGAAGAAGAAACTACTGAAAATAACAATGTACCTTCAAAAGCTTCAAATGATAACTTAAATTCTCCTCCAATAGGTGGTCAAAGTAAGTTATTAAATGATAGCTTAAGAGCCCAATTAAAAGGAATTTTTGATAAAATGGAAAAAGAAGTCACATTAGTTTCTATTGTAGATGAATCTAATCCAAAATCTATAGAATTGAGAGATCTGGTACTTGATATAAGTAATTTAGGTGATAAATTAAATGCAGAAATAGCTATCAGGGGTTCAAATAAAGACCTAGAAGAAAAGATACATGCTGATAAGTATCCTGTTGTTGCTTTATTAGATAGTAATAAAGAATATAGTGGTATTAAATTCCATGGTGTACCTGGTGGTCACGAACTAAATTCATTTATCATTGCTATATATAATTTAGCTGGACCAGGTCAAGCATTAGATAACACTATTTTAAATGAAATAAAATCTATAGATAAAAAGATAAATATCAAAGTTGCTGTTTCATTATCTTGTCATCTTTGTCCTGATGTTGTTATGGCATCTCAAAGATTAGCAATAGAAAATAAAAATATTGAAGCAGAAATGTTAGATTTATCAGAATTCCCTGAATTAAAATCTAAATATAAAATTATGAGCGTTCCAGCTATAATATTAAATGATGAACAGTTATTCTTTGGAGCTAAAAAGATTGATGAAATTGTCAGTCTAATAAAATAGAATTATTAAAAAAGTCAGTTGCATTTTAAAATGGACCCTATATAGTAGACACTAATAAAAGAGTGTCTATCTATATAGAGTCTTTTTTTGTACAATAAATTTATGAGGTGATTTAATTAATGAGTAAGAAGACATTTTCAAATGAAGAAATCAAGAATTTATCTAAAAATAAGTATGTTAAAAAAATTAGTGATAAAGCTATTACATATACTAATGAATTTAAAATTCATTTTATAGCAGAATACAATAACGGAAAATCTCCAAGAGTAATTTTTCAAGAAGCTGGATTTGATGCTGAGGTAATTGGTTTAAAACGTATCGATTGTTCATCAAGCAGATGGAAAAAAGCTTATAAAGAAAATGGAGTTCTTGGCTTAGATGATACTCGTCGTAATAATAGCGGTCGTCCGCGTGAGCGTGAACTAACTAAAGACGATATTATAGCAAAACAAAATGCTGAGATTGAATATTTAAAAGCTGAGGTTGAGTTGTTAAAAAAATTAGAGCTGCAAGAAAGGCAGGTGAGAAAAGGTAAATTAATTGCAGCAGAAGCATTTTGCTTAATAGAAAACTTGGCTAAAGGTTCTATAAATAACTTTAGTATTAGACATTTATGTGCTATAGCTGAAGTTTCACGTTCGGGTTATTATAGATATTTAAAAAGTAAATCATTAAAAATCGAACGTGATAACAATGATATAGTCCTTAGAAATAATATACTAAAAGCATTTAATTTTAAGGGATACAAGAAAGGATCACGTTCAATTAAAATGACTTTAGAAAATAGCTTTGGTATTACATATAATAGAAAGCGTATTCAAAGGATTATGAGAAAATATAATATACTTTGCCCAATAAGAAAAGCTAATCCATATAGAAGAATGGCTAAAGCAACAAAAGAGCATAGAGTTGTTCCGAATCTTCTTAACAGAAACTTTAAACAAGGGGTAGCTGGAAAAGTACTTCTTACTGATATTACATATTTACCATATGGTGCTAACAAGATGGCTTATTTGTCAACCATAAAAGACGCTTCAACTAATGAAATATTATCTTATAATGTATCAAATAGTTTGGAATTAGATATAGTTATGACCACCATACGTAATTTAATGTCTAATAAAGATTTTAAACCATCTAATGATGCATTTATTCATTCGGATCAAGGAGTTCATTATACTAGTCCTAAATATCAAAAATTATTAAAAGAAAATAATCTTGGAGAATCTATGTCTAGACGCGGTAATTGTTGGGATAATGCCCCTCAAGAATCTTTCTTCGGCCATCTGAAAGATGAAGTTGATTATAAGAGTTGTACTACATTAGAAGACATCGAGAATTCTATTAATGATTATATTGATTACTACAATAATCATCGTTGTCAATGGAATTTAAAAAAGCTGACTCCTGTAGAATACAGAAATCAGCTTTCAGCGGCATAAGCATCTTTTTTTTATTGTCCTTGACAAAGGGTCCACTTTATTTTCAGCTGACTTTTTTATTTATTTAATAGATTTTATTATTTCTACTCTTGTAATTTCATGATTTTTCATCTTAGCTATTCTAAGTGCAAAACCAGAATAATAAATACATAATCCTGTACCTAAATTTAATTTTCTATTTTCCACTTCATCCAAAATTACTTCTTCTAATGTATGATTATCATTATAAGGAATATCTATATGTTCTAATATATTAATCCTCTTAACTCTCTCATTTCCTCTATATATAGTCTTAGCCACTTCGTCAAAATTGTAAAATAAATATTTTCTTACAGCAAATAAAATTGCAATAGATATTATTCCAACTAAATTTTCTAATGTTGATGTATGCTCGACTATAAGTTGTCTTGCAATAGCAAATAATAATACTTCTATTACTGTAGCAGGTGTATGCTTGCATAGCATTTTTATAAATTCTATCCCTATTACAAGATTAAATGCTGATGCTAAGAAAATATTAAATGATTCTATATCATTTTTATGCATAGCAATTAACTTTAAATCACTAACTAAAAAAATAAGTAAAATACTAATACTAATAGCTAGTAATATTCCAATAATTATTTCTAAAATATCTGCTATTTGAAGAATTTTATTATTAAAAAATTTTTTCATTTTTCCTCCTTATGCTGCCATAATATAATGTCAATACAGTATGATTCTATAATAATAATTAGCCTCTGTTTATTGGGATATTGAAATGTCTTTACCATCAGATTTTATAGTTATATCCCCATTTTCAGTAAAATAATTTTTCACATTATATTTCTCTAAGATAAGTATAGTTTTATCATCAGCAGTTTCTTCTTTTGAGGATGTTATTATCGAATATTGAGGCTTGGTATTTTCTATTAAATTTTCAGTCATATTATTAACTCTTCCATGATGCGGCATTTTAATTACTGAAAAGTATTTTTTATTGTATTTTAAGAACTCTTTTATCCTTTCTTCTTCAGCATCTCCCATAAACAGAAAACTTTTATCTTTATAATTAATTTCCACTATAATAGAATAATCATTTGATTTTTTATATTCATCTTTTTTAGGCGGACATATCTTAATTTCTACGTTATCAATTTTTACACTAATTTCTTCATGTAATAAAGTTGGCTGTATATTGCTTTTTTCAATTGCTTCTTCATATTCTTCATACTGATTACTTTCTTTTTTATAATCAGGCTGTATTAGATTATTTATTTTAAACTTATTTATTATTTCATCAGCACCTCCAATATGATCTTTGTCCATATGTGTTAAAATTAAATATTCTAATGAATCAATACCTTGTGATTTTAAATATGTACTTATTTCATTTTTATTTTTATCTAATCCTGTATCAATCATTATATATTTATCTTGTATACCTATAAGAATACAGTCTGCTTTTCCTGCATCAAAAAATTTTATTATAAGTTCATCATTTGCTTGATTGTAATTATTATATTGCTTGCTACTATAACATCCAATAAACATACAAACAATAACAATATTCAATATAAGTAATAATAATCTTTTAGTCATATCTTGCCACCAATCTATTTTTAATTTTAAATAAATCAAATCTAAATATATAATTATAATATTATACACATAAATCATATGCATCAACAGGTAAAATTTAAATAATATTTTATATAAATATTATTTAAATTATTTTAGACATTTCTAAAATATAATGTTAAAATATAATTATATACTATTTGTTAATTAAAGGTGTGATACTATTATGTCTAAATACGCAGATTTTCAAGATAAGCCAATAAACAAAACTTTAAGTTATATTCATTGGTTTTTCATTTCTAACATTTATTTTGCATTATGTAATATACTATTAATGCTCTCTTTATATTTATTTGATATAAAATTTGAAAATATAGCTATATTTTTCTTAGCTCTAATACCAACTGGGCCTTCACTATGTGCTCTATGTTCTTTTATGAACAAGTTAATAAGAGATAAATACGTTGATACTACTCGTGATTTTTTTAAAGGATATGTTGAAAATTTCAAAGCTTCTTTAAAATTTTGGTGCATTTTTTTATTACTATCATTTATTTTAATTTTTGATTTAAAATTATGTTTAATGAATAGAAAATTTATTTTTCTAATTATACCTATGATTTTTATGTTATTATTTCTTATAATACTATGTTCATATTCAATACCTATTTTATCTAAGTATGAAATAAAACTACTTGATAATATTAAATTATCATTTTACTTAGCACTAAAAACTCCAATTAAAACACTACTCAACTTAGTAATTATTGCATTATCAGCTTATATTTTCTTATATATAAGCAACATAATTGGATTGTTTGTTTTTAGTATTTCATCTTATATATTGATGAAAAACATGGCTTCATGTTTCTTATTTATAGAAAGTAAATATCTAAAATAATATTGATTTGATTTTTGCATATAAATACCACTATAATTATACTATAGAAATTTGGATATTTAGCATTATAAACAGAAAGGGGTAGCTGCTTTACAAGTAGCAAATAAATTATGATACATATAACTAATTTAAAAGACGGAATATCTATTTTTAAAGCCTTAAGTTCTGATGTAAGAATAGATATATTGAATATATTATCTGAATATCAACAGCTGAATATGAATGAACTATCAGAAAAACTTAATCTAACTAATGGTGCTGTAACCATGCATATAAGAAAATTAGAAGAATGCGGGCTTATAACTACTAATAATTTAACTGGTAAACATGGATTACAAAAGATATGTTCGCTACATGAAAATAAAATAGTAGTTGATATGGAGTCAGATACTCCTGAAAATTCTTATGATATTGATATGTGTATAGGTCATTATTCTTCATACGAAATAACTCCTACTTGCGGAATAGCAACAAAGGATAAGCTTATTGGAGAAGTTGATAATCCGAATTATTTTGCTGATCCTGAAAGGATGTATGCTGACATTCTTTGGTTCACTAAAGGCTTTATTGAATATAGAATACCTAACTACTTAAAGCCAAATCAGATATTTTCTGAATTACAAATATCTATGGAAATAAGCTCTGAAGCTCCTGGTATATGTAATATATGGCCATCCGATATACATTTTTCTATTAACAATATAGATATCGGAACTTGGATTAGTCCTGGAGATTTTGGTGATAACAAAGGTTTATTTACACCATCATGGTGGTTTCCTAATTGGAATCAATATGGCTTATTAAAATTACTTGCAGTTAACCATTATGGAACATTTATGGATGGGTTAAAGATCTCTGATGTAACATTGAATGATTTAAATCTAAACTATAAAAGCGATATTGTTCTAAAACTTGCAGTACCTGAAGATACTAAGCATGTTGGAGGATTAACTATCTTTGGAAAGAACTTCGGTAATTATAACCAAGGCATACATGTTCGAATTATATATAACTAGTAAAAAGGATTCATAAAGATATAAAAATTTTTATGAATCCTTTTTGTTACAGTGCTTTTTTCCCCCATAAAGCAACTGCATTTTTATCAATAGTAGTAAAAATCAAAGTTTCTTTGTTCTCTTCCCAATCCCATGAAGGCATTACTTTACCTTTATATATTTCATTTTCATCTCTGACTTTTATTTTAATTTTTATTTCATTTATATTAGAAAAACTCCACTTTCCACCATATTCACCTTCAATATCACCGTTTTCTTTAAAACTATAAGTCTTAGATACAATGACTCTATTAACATCTCTGTAGAGTGGTATAAGCTCCCATTCTCCAATAATTAGTTTCTTATCAATTTCTTGTTCTTTTTCTCCTGCATAACGTTCTGGTGAAATCATTGGCCAACCATCATTTGACCATAATATCTTTCTAACATGCATATAAAACCAACTCTGATTATATTCTTTTCTTATATGATGAACTATATAGAAATCTTCCCCATCATTTAATACAGAATTATGTCCAGGTGCAATCCATCCTTCACCATTTCCAAATCTATATCCTCCAAGAATTTTATTTCCAATATGATTGGGATTTACAGCAGACTTGTTAGTCATCTCATTTCCATTTATATCTATATAAGGTCCATCTATACTTTCAGATCTTCCTACTCTTACATTATAATCAGATGCCAAAGAATCATATGATACAAATAAATAATATTTATCAAACTCTTTATTATAAACAATATATGGTCCCTCTATAGCTCCTTCAGTAGAATGATGTCTTCCAGCTATATTTATTCCTTTATCATTTTCTTTTTGTGGTTTACCTGTTTCTTTATCTAATTTTATCAAATAGATTCCAGTCCAAAATGATCCATATGACATCCACATTTCACCATTCTTATCGAATACTATATTAGGATCTATTGCATTTCTATCGTCACCAATATCACTTTTTACAACAAGTCCATTGTCCTCCCAAGGCCCATCTATTGATTTACTTTTTAGTAAACCTATATATGATCTATTTTTGCCAAATGTTGAAGCGCAATAATACAAATAGTATAGGTCATTTACCTTTGTTATCTCAGGTGCCCAAACTCCTTCGGCATCGGTCCATTCTTTCGCTTCTTTTGGTACATCGTCCAAGGCCTGCCCTACATATTCCCATTTAATCAAATCATATGATTTCCTTATTTGAATAGATGGGGTAGCTTTTCCTCCAATTCTTGCATCAGTTGAAAACACATAATATAAATCATCATCTTTAAATATTGATGGGTCATGAGCTCCTGCTGCTCCCCATTTTGTTATGTCTTCAATATCTTCATCATATTTCAAGTCTTTTATTATAGGCTTTTCTGGATATATCACTTTTTACCATCCTCTCTATTCTTTTAAATAAAAAGGACTTAGTACATATTTAAAACATAGCACTAAATCCTTAACTTTTTTATCCCTTAACTCCTGAGATAGCTATTGATTCTATAATCCATTTTTGGAATACTATAAATACTATAATTATTGGCAACATAGACATTACAGACGCTGCCATAATCAATGGATAATCTGTCTGTATTGCATATGTAGCATTGAATGATTGTATAACAGTTTGTATTGTCATTTTTTCAGGTGTATTTATATATATTGATGGTGCTAAATAGTCATTCCATATTCCCATAAACCATAAAATTATTTGAGCCGATATAGCTGGTCCTGATAAAGGGAATATAATTTTATAAAATATTTTAAAGAAGGAGCACCCATCTATTCTTGCTGCTTCAATAAGATCTGTTGGTATTCCCTGCATATATTGTCTAAGGAAAAATATCATACTTACATTACCAAATAATCCCGGAATAATTAGAGGTTTTAAAGAGTCTACCCATCCAATCTTAGAAAAGATTATAAATTGTGGTATCATAACTATGGCAAATGGAATCATCATTGTTCCAAGCAATGCTAAAAATATCTGATTCTTATAAGGAAATCTTAACTTTGCAAAAGCAAATGCTGCTAAACTAGAAGTAAAAGTTCCTACTATTGTTACACTTAAACATACTTTTAAACTATTAATTAAACCACTAAGCAATGGTCCTTTGGTCCATATTTCTGAATATTTACTCCAATTTATTTCTGTTGGTATCCATACTGGCGGCATAGCAAAAACATCTAATTTATTTTTTACAGATGTTGAAACCATCCATAGTAATGGAACAATCATTACTAGCGATCCTAAAAGCAATACCAAGAATAAAATTGTATTTATTATCTTCTCTTTTTTCTTCTTACTTCTCATTTTTGTGCCAGTTTTTGGCATAGTCTTAACTGTATCTGTACTTACCATTTTAACATTCACCTCTTTCTATCAACTTTCAAATAATTGATCGCCACTATGCTTAAATTGAATAAATGTTAATATGAAAATAGCAATTGCTAATACCCATCCTACAGCACAAGCATACCCCATTTGATAGTTCTTAAATGCCTTATCCCATAAATAATATACAATGGTCGCAGCGCTATAATTTACTCCACCATTATCAACCATTATAGAAGGTTCAATAAACATTTGAGATCCACCAATAACTCCAGTAATAATCATATAAAATGTAACTGGCTTTAACATCGGCATAGTTATATGTTTAAAAATTTGAAGTGCATTAGCCCCATCTATTTGAGCTGCTTCATTATAGCTTCTTGGAATGCTTTGTATTCCTGCTAAGTATAGAAGCATTGAAGTGCCTAATCCTTTCCAAACAGTCATTGCCATTATAGCCGGTTTTACTGTCGTTTCATTATTAAGCCAATTTGGTCCCTTCACTCCAAATATAGATAATATCTGATTTAGTAACCCATAATCTCCATTGTATACCCATCTCCATAAAATAGAGATAGCTGCTATTGAAGATATAACTGGAATGTAGTAAATTACTCTAAAAGTTTTAACTCCAAATACCTTTCTATTCATAGCTAGTGCTAATCCTAAAGCTATTATAAGTCCTATTGGTATTCCAATCATCATAAATACTGTATTAAACATGGCCTTCCAAAAATTCGCATCTGATACCATCTCTTTAAAATTATCTATTCCAATGAAATCTGGAGTTCCAATAGAAGTCCAATCTGTAAATCCAGCATATAAAGAAACTATCAACGGTACTAATGAGAATAAGAAGAATCCTAGTATTGGTGCTAGAACGAAAAGATATCCTGCTCTACGTTCTCTTGCATAATAATCTGATTTAGAATTTATTTTTACTTTTGCCACCATAGTTCATTTCACCACCTAATTACTCCTATTTTTTTCTTCATACCTATCATTAATTAAGTTACTTAATTTATAATATTTCAGCAACTTAATTAATTATTAGAAAAAATTACTTTGCTTTTTCCTTTTGCTCTTTTTCAATAGCTTTATCTAATAATTTTTGCATTTCTGGTTGAATTTTTGCGCAATAATCTTTTGCTGAAATCTTACCATCTAAAACATCTTGAATTCCTTCATAGAATTTATCGTACCATTCACCGTTGTATGTTCTTTCACCTGGTAATGGTTTACCATATGTTTCTATAAGGTCTATAAAAGCTTGTTTGTTATGAGGATTATTATCTGTATTTAAGTAATAGTCTTTTGCCATTGATTTTATATTTGGAACTTGAATTTGTTGATCTGCAACCATCTTATTTGCATCTTTATCTGTAGATAAGAATATTGCTAAGTTAACAGCTTCTTGTGGATATTTAGTATTAGCTGAAACACCAAATCCTACAGAACCAAGCCAACTTGCAGTTTCTCCAGTACTTCCTGCTGGCCATGGAATTATATCATATTCAAATGGAAGATCTTCAAATGCTGCTATATCCCACGGTGCAATGGCAAAGAATCCTAATTGTCCTTTTAACCATCTTTGATAAGTGTCAAGTGTTTGTCCTTGTTCTGCGCTTGGAGTTATTTTATCTACTAAAGTTTGATCTGCAAAAAATTGTAATGCTTCTACAAACTTTGGATCTGTAACTGTAACCTTTGTTGCATCTTCATTGATCCAATCTGCACCGTTACTAAATACAAATGGCGCAAGTGCCCAGTTAACATTAAGACCAGTTCCCCAACTTGAATCATCTCCACCTGTATCATTAGTTAATTGTTTACAAACGTTTATAAATTCATCCCATGTATAAGGAACCTTCGGGTCAGGTAATGGTATTCCCTTTTTCTCAAATAAAGTTTTGTTATATCCAAATCCAAATGGACCTATATCTTTAGGTAATGCATATAAGCTACCTTGTCCAATTTTATCTCCATCGTATCTATATTTATTTAAGCCTAATTCCCATACATCATCTAAATTCAATATTCCATCTGTTTCTGCTTGCTTAAGATATTCATCTAAGTTCAACATCTTGCCTGCATTAACCCATGCTTTTACGTCCCCAGGCCCCATATAAACAACATCTGCCATTGTATTAGATGCCATAGCTGCTTGTATCTTTTGCCCATACTGATCTTGAGTTGTACTTACAAGTTTAACCTTAACATCAGGATATTTCTCTTCAAATTTCTTAATTACTTGTTCATAAACAGCAGTTTCCTGAGGTTGTCCATAACACATCCACGTAATTTCTTTTTTACCATCTGCGGTTTTTGCTCCAGCTCCATTGGATTCTTTAGCTCCACCACATCCAATAAGCATGGTTGCAGCTACTGTTGCAGTAATAATCATAGAAAGTAACTTTTTTGATTTTTTTAACATAATTATTTCCTCCTAATAAATTCTTATATTCTCTACAGCTCCTTTATTTTACACTTATATAAATATATCTAGTTTGATTTTTCAATGCTTATATAAGTCCTCATAAGCATAAATCCTTTTCAAATCGTCATTTGTAAAATTTTTATTATTTTTCTATATTTGTATTATAATCGTTTTCTTTTAAAAGGTCAACATTTAAAATACATTTTTCTAAACTATTTTAGCTTTTTTTAAATCAATACCTAAAACTTACCATTTAGTATCATATAGCGATTTTTTAAAGCTTAATTCTTTTTATACTTATGCTAAACCAGTATACTTCAATAAATTTCCCACCTCATATTATTCATAAAGATCTATATTCTCTAAATAATTATTGATTTATAAATGTAATTTTTCTAGCTGTTTTATTAGTTACTAATATCTTAATATTTCTATAAACTGTCTGCCTAGTAATATCTTCTATATATGAATTTCAAATTTTAGACCTAGACTATGGATATATAATCAGCTAATGGACTAAATTCCAAACCACCAGCTACTGATGGAAATCATTCACTACTGCAATTAATCTTAAATACTAATCTATTTTTATCCATATCTTTTTTAATCTTTGATTTATACTTCAAATTCTCTAGTATCAGGTGATGGTACTCCAAAATCAGGTGTTCCATCTTCTTTCCATTTGATAACTTCAATTCTTGCATGTCTATTAGGATCACTTAAAGGATCTCCCTTTAATTCTGTATAGTTTCTTGAATGATAAACCAAAAGATCTTCTGTGCCATCTTCTGAAACAGTGAATCCATTATGGCCTGGACCATATTGATGATTCTCATATGAAGTTTTAAATACTGGCTGCTCAGATTTTTTCCAAGATGATGCATTCAATAAATCACTATTTTCATCTGCTGTAAGCATTCCAATGCAATAGTTTTCATCTGTTGCACTAGCTGAATAAGTCAAAAATATTTTCCCATTTTTCTTTAATATAGCAGGTCCCTCATTCACCCAGTATAATTTTATTTCCCAATCTAATTCAGGCTTTGATAATAACACTGGTTTTGATTTTAGTGTCCATGGATTTTCCATTTCAGCTATATATATATTTGAATGAGAATTAGGCTCAGCCTCTCTATCTTCTTGTGCCCAAACATAATACAATTTGCCATTATGTTCAAATGTAGTTGCATCTAAAGAGAAAGACTCCCATCCTGTTTTTATTTGTCCTTTTTCTACCCAATTGCCTTCAAGTGGATTTTCACTATCGTTTTCAAGAACATACATATGATGATTAAAAGTAATTCCTGTGACTTCTCTATTTGGTGCTGCTGCAAAATATATATACCATTTTCCATTAATATAATGGATTTCTGGTGCCCATATTAATTCACTCATCTCACCTTCTTCATGTTTCTCCCATATTGTCGTGGTTTCTGCATCTTGTAATTCAGCTATAGTTTTAGCTCTTCTAAGTTCTATGCTATCAAATGCTGGAACCGATGCTGTGAAATAATAGTATCCATCAATATGCTTGTATATACATGGGTCAGCTCTTTGAATAACTATTGGATTGTTATATTTATTTTTTGACATAATGTAAACCTCCTCTTGTTGTTTAATAAATATCATAATTATATTTAACATTATATAAAATAATTTAGTTTAATATATATAATACTTAAATAAATCATTTTCTATTTAGATTATAGTACGTATATATACCTTTTTCAATACTTTATTTTAAATATATTTAAAATCTGTCTCTTATACACATCTCCGAGCCCACGAGACATGCGCAG
>ENA-OXEC01000170-OXEC01000170.1-human-gut-metagenome-genome-assembly--contig:-NODE-170-length-43505-cov-38.9214_pt1 | contig 43505 bp, 42 predicted proteins | sample MGYA00249351_ERZ652235 | MGnify/ENA primary metagenome ERZ652235 (study PRJEB26925, sample SAMN05826906) | human gut metagenome | biome: ENVO:2100002; feature: ENVO:00000062; material: ENVO:00002003...
GGTTTTATTATATTATGCCTGTATATATTATAGACATAAGTAATTAATTATATACATTCTTTTTTTATATTCAAGAGCATCATTTCTTTTAGTTTATTAATTATAACTTTCATTTCATTATTTTGCTTCAAAAGGGTTTCTTTTAATTTACCAGTAGTTTCATTTATAATAGAATCATTTTTTCTTATTTCATGCATCAAGCTAAGTTCAATAGTCATTAGTTCATTATTAGTTAATTCGATTTTCATAATATCAGCTCCTTTCTATTTTCTTTTGACGTCACAAAATCGTCACACAAACACTTCTAAAATATTATTTTTAATTCTTGTTTACTTATTGAAAATGTAAGACTAATAGTCTTATGAAGGGGCATGTTACTAAAAATTCTAACCCTATTATATAAGGATGATATAAATAAATTTATGCACTAATAAAAAGAGCGGCTATGCCGCAATTCGGAACTTATCACTAATAAAAAGAGCGGCTATGCCGCAATTCGGATCTTTTACACTGATAAAAATGGTGAGAAGCAGCCATTAAATTCTTCTCACTAATAAATATTTTATAGAATAATTATGTAAATTACCTAATATACATATAAAAGAGTTCAATGAAAATTGAGGTGTTTTATATGAACCAATTAGGAAAAAAAAGAATTAAACAAAAGAATATTAAAACGAATGAAGTATCAAACATACTGATAATAGTTTTGTTAACTATTACAACGATATCTTTTGTTAGGGTTTACGAAGTATTAAAAAATAATAATGAAAGAGGCGCTTTTGCGTATGTGCAGTTATTGAATTTTGGGATGCCAATTATAGAAAATCAAATTTATGATGAAGGTAACTATGCTGAAAATAGAATTTCATTAAAATATATACTTATGGAAGCGACAGGAATCAATAACTTTACGTCTAGAAATATAATTAATAAAGAGATAAGTTTATTTAACATATTTTCTACTGATTCAGTTGAAAGTAAACAAAGACTTACATTTGATTCTTATAAAATAAATGAAGATAGTATATCAAAAATAAATTTGAATGAATCTACAATAGGAGACCAAATTTATAACGCTGCGTTAAAGAAAACTCTTAATGCATCTAAACCAGAAATATTGATTTATCATACTCATACCCATGAAAACTATTCCCAAGAAGAGCCGGACAGCATAAATGAGGAAACAAATGTAGTTGGTGTAGGGGATGTGTTAGCTAAAGAACTGGAAGAAAAATATGGTATATCAGTGATACATGATAAGACAGATCACTGTATATCATATAATGACAGCTATGCCAGATCAAGTGAGACAGTAGACAAATATCTAAATAAATATGGAGATTTTAGGCTTATAATAGATCTTCATAGAGATTCTATTACAAATAAAAGTATTACTACAACTGAGATTTATGGAAAGAGTGCAGCAAGAATGGCTCTTGTTACGGCCCAAAATAGCGAGAGATATGAGAAAAATAAAGAGATTACAGAAAAGATTTTTAATAAAACAAAAGAGTTATTTCCAACATTACCGAGGGAAATAACTACTTATCCGAGGGGAAAAAACGCATTTAATCAAAGTAAAAGTGACAATAGTGTACTCTTAGAAATAGGGTCACATTATAATACTCCACAGGAATCACAGGTAACAGCTGAATGCATGGCAAGAGTTATTGCTGAGATTTTAAATGGTAATAATTAGGATGAAATGTCTGATAAAATTAAGCTATATTCTTTTTAATAAGATATTAGCTTAATTTTTTTGTATAGCGTTTTTTAATATGGAAATAATATTAGATAAATTTTCTTTTAACGTATGTTAATTTTAACGAGGAGATGAAATATATGAAAAAGAAGTACATTACTAGAAAAGTTATGCCTTCAATTATAATTTTATTTTTAATGATGAGCGGAATAATATCTATAAATATAAAAAATACAAGTTCTTTATCGCCACTTGGAAATACCAATGAAAACTACCAATTGGTAAGTGAAGAATTTGGCGAAGATTTTTCAAACTTTATAAAAGATAACTCATTTTTAAAAATATATAAAGAAGATAGTGATATTTTAGTAAGGATAGGTGAAAATAATTTTAGAATAACTAATCAGTCTAATATTACAAAACAAGTAGAAATCTTAGTTAATAATGTTAGAGAGAAGATTAATACCGTTATAAAAGATTAATAAAAGATATTTAAAATAAATAGTTGAATAAATAATAAATTGCCTTAAAATAATAATAAGTATAAAACTTATAGCCTTTTTAAAGGTAGGTATGATATAATTTAGCTGATTTAATTAAACGGGGGTGAGAAAACCAATACAATTGACAGTTAACAGTTAGCAGATCACAGTTAAAAATTTTGATGATATTTTAAATAATATAGAAGATTAAAAAAATTAATAAATAGTTTATTAATTTTAAATCTTATGAAAAAGGTATTATAAAAAATATCTTAAAGAAATTAAAAAGTAATTTCATCATTATAAAATTGTGAATTGCCAGTTTGTGTGCCATAAAAGGTATAAACTATTAATTGTGAATTGATTAAGGTTTATTTATATGAAAAGTGAAAGACAAAAATATATCCGAAATTTTTCAATAGTAGCTCATATTGATCATGGTAAGTCAACCCTTGCAGATAGATTACTTGAAACTACTGGAACCTTAACTGAAAGGGAAATGCAGGAACAAGTTCTAGATAATATGGAGATAGAAAAAGAAAGAGGAATTACAATAAAATCACAAGCAGCAAGACTTGTATATAGAAGAGATGACGGACAGGAATACATTCTTAATTTAATTGATACTCCAGGTCATGTGGACTTTAATTATGAAGTTTCAAGAAGTTTAGCAGCATGTGAGGGCGCATTGTTAGTAGTTGATGCAACACAAGGTATTCAAGCACAAACATTAGCTAACTGCTATTTAGCATTAGATAATGATCTTGAGATTGCACCAGTAATAAATAAAATAGATTTACCATCTGCAAGACCTGATGAAGTAAAACAAGAGATTGAAGATGTTATTGGAATAGATGCAGAAGAAGCACCAATGATTTCAGCAAAAACTGGTTTAAATATAAAAGATGTATTAGAATCAGTAGTTAAAAATATTCCAGCGCCAGAAGGCGATGAAGAGGCACCTCTTAAAGCATTGATTTTCGATTCTTACTATGATAGTTACAAGGGCGTTGTATGTATAGTAAGAATTAAGGATGGAAAGATAAAAATTGGTGATAAAATTAAATTAATGGCCACTAATAAAGTATATGATGTTACTGAAGTTGGAGTATTTACATCAGGAGTGCTTCCAATAAAGGAACTTAGCGCAGGTGATGTTGGATATGTAACTGCATCAATAAAAAATGTAAGAGATGCAAGAGTTGGAGATACAATAACTGAAGCAGCAAGACCAACAGACAAAGCACTTCCTGGATATAAGCCAGCTATTCCTATGGTTTATTCAGGAATATATCCAGTTGATGGAGCTAAATATGATGAGTTAAAAGAAGCATTGGAAAAATTACAGATAAATGATGCAGCCCTTAATTTTGAGCCAGAAACATCAGTTGCTTTAGGATTTGGTTTTAGATGTGGATTTTTAGGGTTATTGCATATGGAAATAATTCAAGAACGTGTTGAAAGAGAATTCAATCTAGATATAATTACAACTGCACCATCAGTTATATATAAAGTTATAAAAACAGATGGAGAAATGTTAGAAATAACTAATCCAACTAATTTACCTCCTATGACTGAAATAGACTATATGGAAGAACCTGTAGTTAAAGCATCTATTATAACTCCAAAAGAGTATGTTGGAGCTGTAATGGAGTTATGTCAGGATCGTAGAGGAACATATATTGACATGCAATATATAGAAGAAACTAGGGCTGTTGTAAATTATGATATACCTTTAAATGAGATAATATATGATTTCTTTGACACATTAAAATCTAGAACTAGAGGATATGCATCTCTAGATTATGAAATGAAGGGATATACTACAACCAAGTTGGTTAAATTAGATATCTTATTAAATGGAGATGTAGTTGATGCACTGTCTATGATAGTACCAGATGAAAGAGCATATCATAAGGGAAGAGCGATAGCAGAAAAGCTAAAAGAAATCATTCCAAGACAATTATTTGAAATTCCTATTCAGGCAGCTGTGGGATCTAAAATTATAGCAAGAGAAACAGTAAAAGCTATGAGAAAAGATGTATTAGCTAAATGTTATGGTGGAGATATTTCACGAAAGAAGAAACTTCTTGAAAAGCAAAAAGAAGGTAAAAAGAGAATGAGACAGGTAGGATCTGTTGAAGTTCCACAAGAAGCATTTATGTCAGTCTTGAAAGTAGATTAATATATTTAAATAAAATTATGCACAATGAATATTTGTAAATGCAAAAAAGCTATTTATAAAATGTTTATTGTGCATTAAAATTAATATAGGAATTAAAATTTGTATATATTTAATTAAAATGGATAATAACAGGTATATGTAAAAGGAGGATGAATATATGTTTTTAAATGAATTAAAAAAGGATGAGGGGATAGCATTTATCAAATTAGTAAAGCAGCTTGCAAATATAGATGAAACTTTTTCTAAGGAAGAAAAGGACCTATATATTGATTATCTAAAGGAATTGAATTTAAAAGAATCCGATATAAATGATTCAAAGATTGAAGATGTATTTACATTATTAAGTGGATCAAATGACAGGTCTAAAGAGATTATCTATTTTGAACTAGTAGGATTAGCACTTATTGATGGAGAATATGAAGAAAAAGAAGTTGAGTTTTTGGAAAAAGTAGGAAATGGATTTAATATAGCTCGTAGTAAGAAAATAGCATTTGCAAACTATTTTTATAATTTTATTGATGTTTATAATTTCTCTGTAGTGGACTCGGACAGTAAAATTGAATTATTAAAGGAACAAGCAGAAAAACTTATAGCCAAGTAGCTTATTTTAGAAATATGATACATGTTTATTTTTTATATAGAAATAAACATGTATTTTTTATTATATGATATCATCTATGTGATATAGATTAAAATAATAAATATAAGAGACTATAATTAATATATTCAAATATTTGGAGGAGTTATTATGAAAGAAATAGCGTTATATGTCCATATACCTTTTTGCAAACAAAAATGTATGTATTGTGATTTTCCTTCTTATTCAGGAAAAGAAAAATATATAGATGTGTATGTGGAAGCATTAAATAAAGAAATATTAGAAAAAGCAGAAGGATATACCATAAGAAGTATATTTATTGGCGGCGGAACTCCATCATATCTTGATGAAAAAGCCTTAAAAAGTTTACTTGAAACATTGAACGAGTTGAAATTTAAAGAAGATATTGAATTTACCATTGAATGTAATCCGGGAACTCTAACAAAAGAAAAATTAATGATAATGAAAACTCATAATGTAAATAGACTTAGTATTGGTTTACAATCAACTAACAATTCTTTACTAAAAGATATAGGAAGAATCCATACATATGAAATATTTAAAAAGAATTTTTTATTAGCAAGACAACTAGGTTTTGACAATATTAATGTAGATTTGATGTTTGGTCTGCCGAATCAAAACCTAGAAGAGTGGAAAAATACATTATTAGAAATAATTAAATTAAATCCAGACCATATATCCGCATATAGTCTAATAATAGAAGAAGGTACATGTTTTTATAAACTATATAATTCTAATAAACTTAATCTTCCTCATGAAGATACTGAAAGGAAAATGTATAAAATCACAAAAGAAATATTAAGTAAGAATAATTATAAGCAATATGAAATATCAAATTACGCTAAAGAAGATAGAGAATGCTTCCACAATAAAATTTATTGGAAATGTGAAGATTACTTAGGCGTAGGAGTTTCAGCAAGTTCTTTTATAGATAATGCTAGATTTAAGAATATTGATAATATAGAAGAATATATAAAAAATATAAATGAAGAGAAAAGTGTTGAAGAAGAAGTTCATACAAATACTTTAGAAGATAGTATGGAAGAATTTGTGTTTATGGGACTTAGAATGATTAATGGAATAAATATTTGTGAATTTAAGGAAAGATTTAATAGAAATATATATGATGTGTATGCAGAGGTAATAAAAAAACATATGGATGAAGAATTATTAGCTAATGAAAAGGGGAATATATATTTGACTTCTAAAGGAATTGAGTTAAGTAATTATGTTATGAGTGATTTTATATTAACATAACAGTCTTAAATACATACGATAGAAAATCAGAGAAAAAAGCAGAAAGTTAAAGATAGCATGGGAAAATCTAATAAATATAAGCTATAATTAATATTTTTAAAAATAAACAGGATTGACAAAAAAGTTAAGAAAGAATATATTAAAACCATAGTCATTAGCACTCGATGATGACGAGTGCTAACAAAAGAGGTGAGATTATGAGGATTGATGATAGAAAAATAAAAATACTTCAAGCTATTATCAATGATTATATTCGTACTGGAGATCCTGTAGGATCAAGAACTCTTGCTAAAAATTATGATTTAGGAATTGGTTCTGCGACAATAAGAAATGAAATGTCAGATCTTGAAGCTATGGGATATCTAGAGCAACCTCATACTTCAGCGGGAAGAATTCCATCAAGTAAGGGCTATAGGCTATATGTTGATAAACTCATGGATAGCCAAATGCTTACAGCAGAAGAAGATCTAAGAATAAAGCAATATATTATAGATTCTGCAATGCTTGAAGTTGATAAGGTAGTAAGGCAAACAAGTGCTTTATTATCAGAATTAACAAATTTGACATGTATTATTGAGGCTCCATCAGTTAAAAAGAGTTTTATAAAATCAATACAGCTTATAAGAGTTGATGAGAACAGTCTAGTAACTATATTTTTAACAGATACAGGTCTTATAAAGAATCATGTAATGAAATTAAATAAGATGCCAACTTTAGCTGCATTAAATAAAATTAATGAGGTATTAAATAATAGATTGGTTAATCTTTCTATAGCAGAAATAAACCTTGAAGTAATAAATAATCTTAAAAAGGATTTGGTTGAATATGAAGAAATATTTAATGCAATATTACCAAGCCTATATGAGACATTAAATGATGCTGATTCATCAGAAGTATTCATGGATGGCGCAACAAATATATTTAATTATCCAGAATATCATGATATAGATAAAGCAAAGGAATTACTTTCATTATTAAGTGATAAGCAAGCTGTTATGGAATTATTTAATCCGCAAGATGACATTACTATAAGTATTGGAGAAGAAAACTATAAACCTCAGGCTAAAGAATGTAGCATAATATCAGCTGAATATTCTTTTGGAAATAGACCAATAGGAAAAATTGGACTTATTGGACCAAGACGAATAAATTATTCAAAAGTAATAGCTATAATGAGTGAAGTTGTTAAAGAACTTAATAATATATTAAATGATCATGTTAAATAAAATCTAGATTTTATATATCAGAGACGAGGTGTGCTTAAACTAATGGAAAATAATAAAGATTTAAAAAATGAAGAAATTAAAGAAGAAAATTTAAATGAAGAAGTAAATGAAGACACTGAATTAAAAGATGAGGAAGTAATGGAGAATACTGCTGAAAATACAAATGAGGTTGAAGAAGAGGATGAACTTAACATGACCAAGAAACTTAAAGAAGAAAATAAGAAAATGCAAGAGGAATTAGATCTAACTAAAGACAGATTGCTTAGATTGACAGCTGAATATGATAACTATAGAAAGAGAACAACAAAAGAAAAAGAAAGCATATATGCAGATGCATATATAGATGTAATAAAGGAAATCCTTCCTGTAATAGATAATCTAGAAAGAGCTATGGCAGCAGAAGGAAATGTAGATGATCTTAAAAAAGGTGTTGAAATGACAATGAAGGGTTGTCAAGATGCATTTGTTAAACTTGGCGTTGAAGAGATTGATGCAAGTGGCGAATTTGATCCAAACTTCCACAATGCAGTTATGCATATAGAAGATGAAGGTTTAGATAAAAATGTAATAGCTGAAGTCTTCCAAAAAGGATATAAAAAAGGTGAAAAAATAATAAGACATACAATGGTAAAAGTAGCTAATTAATATAATTAAACATATACAGAAATTAAAAATGAAGAAAATAAACTATTTAGTTTTAGGAGGAATATATCATGGGAAAAATTATAGGTATTGATTTAGGAACTACAAATTCATGTGTAGCAGTTATGGAAGGTGGAGAACCAGTAGTTATTGCTAACTCAGAAGGCGCTAGAACTACTCCATCAGTAGTATCATTCCAAGCAGATGGGTCAAGACTTGTGGGTCAAGTTGCGAAAAGACAATCAATAACTAATCCAGACAAAACAGTTATATCAATAAAGAGACATATGGGAACTAATTATAAAGTTAATATAGATGGAAAAGATTATTCACCACAAGAAATTTCAGCTATGGTTCTTCAAAAAATTAAAGCTGATGCAGAAGCTTATTTAGGTGAAACTGTATCTCAAGCAGTTATAACAGTTCCTGCTTACTTTAATGATAGCGAAAGACAAGCGACTAAAGATGCAGGTAAAATAGCAGGACTTGAAGTATTAAGAATAATCAACGAGCCAACAGCAGCATCTCTTGCTTATGGATTAGATAAAACTGATTCAGCACACAAGATTTTAGTTTACGACTTAGGTGGTGGTACTTTCGACGTATCTATCCTAGATTTAGGTGATGGAGTATTTGAAGTATTATCTACAAATGGTGATACAAAGCTTGGTGGAGATGACTTTGATGAAAAAATTATGAAGTATATAGCTGATGATTTCAAAGCAGCAAATGGAATTGATTTAATGCAGGATAAAATGGCTCTTCAAAGATTAAAAGAAGCTGCCGAAAAAGCTAAGATTGAATTATCATCTTCAACTCAAACAAATATAAACTTACCATTCATCACTGCGGATAGCACTGGTCCAAAGCATATAGATATGACATTAACAAGAGCTAAGTTTAATGAAATTACTCATGATTTAGTTCAAAGAAGTATCGAGCCAATGAAAAAAGCTTTAGCTGATGCTAAACTTTCATTAAGTGATATAGATAAAGTAATATTAGTTGGAGGATCTACAAGAATTCCAGCTGTTGTTGAAGCAGTTAAGAACTTTACAGGAAAAGAACCTTCAAAAGGAGTTAACCCAGATGAATGTGTTGCAGTTGGTGCTGCTATACAAGCTGGAGTACTTACAGGAGAAGTTAAAGATGTAGTATTACTTGATGTTACTCCATTAACACTTGGTATTGAAACAGCTGGTGGAATAGCTACTCCATTAATAGAAAGAAATACAACTATTCCAACAAAGAAGAGTCAAGTATTCTCAACTTATGCTGATAACCAAACTTCAGTTGAAATCAATGTAGTTCAAGGTGAAAGACAAATGGCTGTAGATAACAAGTCATTAGGTAGATTTACACTTTCAGGAATAGCACCAGCTCCAAGAGGAATTCCTCAAATAGAAGTTACATTTGATATAGATGCAAATGGTATTGTTAAAGTGTCTGCTTTAGATAAAGGAACTGGAAAAGAAGCAAATATAACAATTACAGCTTCAACTAACTTAAGTGATGATGAAGTAGATAAGGCTGTAAAAGAAGCAGAAAAATTTGCAGAAGAAGATAAAAAAAGAAAAGAAAAGATAGAGGTTGCAAATAATGCTGATCAAACAATCTATCAATTAGAAAAAACATTAAGTGAAATTGGTGACAAGGCTACTGAAGATGAAAAGAAAGCAGTTCAAGATAAACTTGATGAACTTAAGAAGGTTAAAGATGGAGAAGATGTAGAAGCAATTAAGGCTGCTATAGAAGCTGCTAATCAAGCATTTTATCCAATAGCTGCTAAAATGTATCAACAAGATCCAACAGCTGCAGGAATGGATCCAAATGCAGCTGGAGCACAGCAAAGTGCACCACATGATGACAATGTTGTAGATGCAGATTTTAAAGTAGATGAAGATAAATAGTATTAAGTTATTAAAATAATAATCTATAAGGGAAGGCGATGCTTTAGTCTTCCCTTTTTATAAAGCATTGAATAATTAATTAATGAAAATATATTTTTATTAATTAATTTTTAATTGAGAAATATATAAAAGTTTAGTAAAATAAATTTGTTTAGGTAAAAAGCATAAAAAAGCTTTTTGATTTGAGTGGTTCGTATAGTTGTAGCCAATATAAAAAATATATATAATGGATACAATGTAAATAAAACTAGGTGGTGAATATAATAAATGGCAAGTAAAGACTATTATGAAGTTCTTGGAGTTGATAAAACTGCAAGTGACGATGAGATAAAAAGGGCCTTTAGAAAACTAGCTGTTAAATATCATCCAGATAGAAATCAAGGTGATAAAGAAGCAGAGGCTAAATTTAAAGAAATAAATGAAGCTTATCAGATTCTTTCAGATTCAGAGAAAAGAGCTAAATATGATCAATTTGGATCAGCTGCCTTTGATGGAACAGGTGGATTCAGCGGCGGTGGATTTAGTGGTTTTGATGGATTTGACATGGGTGGATTTGGTGATATATTCGATTCATTCTTTGGCGGCGGTGGTGGAAGCTCAAGAAGAAGAAATGGTCCAGTAAGAGGAAATGATATTGAATATACTCTAAATTTAACTTTTGAAGAAGCTATCTTTGGTGTTGAAAAAGAAATAACAATAACTAGAAGTGAAAATTGTGATCATTGTCATGGATCAGGGGCAGAACCTGGAACAAATAAAAAAACATGTCCTACATGTAATGGAACAGGACAAATGAGAGTACAAAGACAAACTCCATTTGGAAATTTTGTATCACAATCTACATGTGATAAATGTAATGGTACAGGAGAAATAATTGATACTCCATGTAAAGAATGTAGAGGTAAAGGTAACGTAAGAAAATCTAGAAAGATAACAGTAAATATTCCAGCAGGTGTTGATACAGGAAATGTAATGCCTCTAAGAGGACAAGGAGAACATGGATTAAGAGGGGGAAGTGCAGGAGACTTATATGTAAGGATTAATGTCACTCCATCTAAAGTGTTTACTAGAAAAGGAAATGATGTTTATATAGATACTCATATATCTATGGCAAAAGCTGCTCTTGGAACAGAAATAACTGTTACTACTGTAGATGGTAATGTAAAATATACAGTTCCTGCTGGTACTCAATCTGGAACTATGTTTAGATTAAAAGGCAAGGGTATACCAAGAGTTAACTCATCAGGACGTGGAGATCAATATGTTAAAGTTATAGTTGATATTCCAAAATCATTAACAAAAGCTCAAGAAGAAGCACTTCGAGCATTTATGGTAGCTAGTGGTGAAGAACCAGATGCAGCTACAGGAACTCATAAGAAAAAATTGTTTGGAAAAAATAAATAGGAATGTATAAGAGCATTTATTAACTTAGAATAAATGCTCTTATTTTATAAATTATGTGTACTAATTGATACAAATAAAATATTAGTATATAGTGTAAGTATTATTCTTTTCTTTTTCTTGCTTAGATTTAATTTGCTCAATAACAGATTTATCACCAGAGCGATTAGCATCTATGAGTCTACTTAAATTTCCAGATACAACTACTCCACTTTTTTCACTATCAGAATTGTTTGGTGAATCTTTTGTTTGAGATTGCGATTCCTTTTCCTCAGTTTTTAACTTTGTTATTTGATTTTGAACTGATGAAATCTGTGATTGCAAAAGAGAAGTTTTTGTTGTTTTGGTATCTTCATCTAATGAAGAATCGCTTTGAACTTCTGATAAATCACTTTGTAATTCTTTTAATTGAGATTTTAGTTCTGATAGTTCGCTTGAGTTGTTATTGGTCTGTGTTGAAGAATAATTATTATTAGTACTATTTGTTATACTGTTTATTTGCATGACTTTCCATCTCCTTTATTGTTATATTCAAAAAATATATCGATGGAAAACTACAATAATTTACTAATTTTATAAAAAGTTAATTTAATTTATAATTACGTTATAAATTTTATGAAAAATTTATAAAAAGTTTTTGTAAAATTTATTAATAATTCGGAGTGTATCAAAAGATATAAGTATTTATGAATATTTTTGAGCGGATATCAGAATATTATTTATAGAATATATTTATCAAATCTAAATTGAGGGGAAGATTAACAAATGGATGATTTAAAAAAAGAATTATTAAAAGAAATCGAAGAGTTTAGAAAAGTTGGACATAAATTTTTAGAAAATGAAATTTCAATTATGGAATTTAAGAAAGTATCTGGCGGCATGGGAGTATATGCTCAAAGAAATAAAAATGGGTTTATGATAAGACTAAGAATTCCATCTGGTATAACAAGCAAGAAACAAATGAAGTGGATTTTAGATACAGCTAAAAAGTATGGATTGGAAAAGGTTCATTTAACAACAAGAGAAGCAATACAATTTCATGATTTAACAATAGATGAGGTTTGTGACCTTATGAAAGAAGCACTAGAAGAAAATATATACACAAGAGGCGCAGGTGGTAATTATCCAAGGAATGTTGCTATTTCTCCTCTAGCAGGTGTTGACAGATTTGAAGCATTTGATGTAACTCCATATGCATTAATAGTAAATAATCATTTTCTAAAAAAGATAACTTCATATAAACTACCAAGAAAGTTAAAGGTATCTTTTTCAAGCAGCAATATGGATTGTGGTCATTGTAATATTACAGATTTAGGGTTTTTAGCAACAATTAAAGATCATAAGAAATATTTTAAGGTATACTTGGGAGGTGGACTAGGTGCTAATCCTAAATTAAGTATAGAATACCCAAAGTTAATAGATCCAAGTGTAGTTTTATATCACGTTGAAGCAATGACTAAACTGTTTATTGAACAAGGAGACTATGAAAATAAACATAAAGCAAGAATAAGATATATTGTAGAGAGGATGGGAAAAGAAGAATTTCTAAAATGCTATCAAGAAAAGCTTGATGATGTGATGAAAGATGAAGATTTAACTTTAGATTTACATCCAATTGAAATTGATAAAGAAGGAAAGAAAACAGAAATAAATAATCAAAGATTATATGCTCAAAAACAAAATGGATTATATAGTGTATATTTTCATCCTTTTGGAGGGCAATTACACTTAAAAGATTTAGAAGATATATTAGATTGTATTGAAGATATGAAGCAAGTGGAATTACGCCTTACAATGACAGAAGGAATATATATAAGAAACTTAAATGGTGATGAAGCTGGAAAGGTTCTAGATATTACAGAAGGTCGTGGGGGAGAAACACATCTAGAAGAAAGTGTATCATGTATAGGAGTACCTACTTGTCAAATTGGTATCTGTGAAAGTCAAAAGACCCTATTTAATATATTAGAATATTTTAGAGAAAAAAGTTATAAAAAAGATGTTCTTCCAAGGGTTCATTTGTCAGGTTGCATGAATTCGTGCGGTATTCATGAAGCTTCGATGATAGGATTTGCTGGAAGTCGTAAAAGAATTGATGGTGAACTTAAAGATGTATTTGAACTTCATATTAATGGATCGTTTGAAGAGGGAAATGCAAGATTAGGGAAAGTCTATGGAAGTATTTTAAGTGAAAAAATTCCGGAATTCTTATACGAACTTGCAATAAAGGTAGAAGAAAAAAATGTTAATTTTGAAGAGTTTGTAGATAAATATGAAAATGAGTTAAAGGATCTAGTAAAAATATATTCATAGTAAAGAATAATATATTAGCCACAGTAAAGTTTACGATATTAATATGTTTAAACTTTATTGTGGCTTATTTAGATTAAAAAAATATATATATTTATATGAATTATAGAGAAAAAGGAACAAAAAATTGCAATATATTTTTATATATGTATAATTATTATGAATGATAAATAATGGAGTGAATAACTATGAGAATGAGAAAAAAACCATGGGCGAGACCTGAATTAGAGGCTTGTAGCTTTTTTGTTATAAATCCTAAAGAAAATAAAGGGAAATGGAGAGAAACTTTTGAAAAAGATCAGCCTATATATTTAGAATTAGGATGTGGAAAAGGAACGTTTATGGCTGTACATGGTTCAGAAAATCCAAATATAAATTATATGGCAATTGATATAAAAGATGAAGTATTAGGACTGGCGAAGAGAAATATTGTTAAAGCATATGAAGAAAAAAATATGCCACTTACCAATATTAAATTAATGGCACAAGAAATAAGCCTCATAAGCAACATATTTGATGAAAATGATGTTATAGATAGAATCTATATAAATTTTTGCAATCCTTGGCCAAGAGAAAAGCATAAAAAGAGAAGATTAACTCACACTAGGCAGTTAAATCAATATAGAACTTTTTTGCGTGATAATGGAGAAATTTATTTTAAAACTGATGATGATGAATTATTTGAAGAATCTCTTGAATATTTTAAGGAAAGTAAGTTTACAATTAAATATATAACTTATGATTTACATAATAGTGATTTTATAGGTAATGTTGAAACTGAACATGAAAAGATGTTTACTGAAAAAGGAATAAGGACAAAGTTTTTAATTGCAGTTAAGTGAGAACCCAAATTGGCATATAAAACTTGGTGAGGAACGAGTTTAGTGGTATAGCCCTTCTACGAACGAATGTGAGTAGAAGTTTCCGAATATATTTGGCTGATCGAACTTACTCCTATGAACGGATGTGAATAGTGAGTTTCCTTTAAAATGTGAATAACTAGAAGTTACGACAACTAAAAGTAAAGAAGTGACACAGGTTAAATAAAAAAATTATTGTGTAATTATTTTAAGAATGAAAAAATGCCCAGAATATAAGAATATAAGAATATAAGAATATAAGAATATAAGAATATGCTTATATTATGGAGATTAGATGTAATTAAAAATAAGGAAACACCTAATCATATACATTCATAGGTGTAAGCGATTCGCACAAAATACAAGATTTGGGCTCTCTGCTTAAGGAAACATCTTCATCAGTAGATGAAGATGGGCTATACCGATAGGTTTGTATCTAACTAAGCATTATATGCAAAAGAGCAGCTATGCTGAAATACATATATTCTACTTGTTTTATTATCTTAGAGATAATATTACAATATATTTTTGCGTTAGAAATTAATAAAAATAATGAGATAAATAAATTATAATAAATTAGGAAGGGAAGATTATATAATGGATGGAATATGGATAGAAGTTAGTGTAATAACAAAGAGTGAGGCTTTAGAACCAATATCAGGTATTTTCTATGGATTAGGATGCCCTAATGTTGCAATAGAAGATCCAGAAGATTTGCTATCTAGAGATCAGGGACCATTAACATGGGATTTTGCAGATATAAATATATTAGAACATAAAGGTAACGCAGCAGTGGTTAAAGCTTATTTTTCACAAGATGATAAGGTAGATGAAATTGTTGAGTATACTAAGGAAAAACTTGAAGAAATAAAATCAATGGGAATAGATATTGGTGAAGGTATAGTTGAAGCAAAAACAATGCATGAAGAAGATTGGGCCAACAATTGGAAGAAGTACTATAAGCCAGTTAAAATTACAGATAAAATTGTAATTAAGCCAATATGGGAAGAATATGAGGCGAATGAAAAAGATTTAGTAATAGAATTAGATCCAGGTATGGCTTTTGGAACAGGTACTCATGAAACAACAAGAATGTGTATTCAAGCTTTAGATAAATATGTTAAACCAGATACAACTGTATTCGATGTTGGATGTGGATCAGGAATTCTTGCAATAGCAGCAGCAAAGCTTGGTGCAAAACATGTTATAGGTGTTGATTTAGATCCTGTAGCTGTTGATTCTTCAAAAGAAAATATAAGCTTTAATAATTTAGATAATATAGAAGTTTTAGAAGGTAATTTATTAGATGTAGTAAATGGAAAAGCAGATGTTGTTGTTGCAAATATAATTGCTGAAATTATATGCGTATTAACTGAAGATGTTAAGAAAGCACTTAATGATGGAGGATTATTCATAACATCAGGAATAATCCATGATAGAGTTGAAATGGTAACAAATAAATTAAATGAATGTGGATTTGAAGTAATTGAAATAAATAAAGATGGTGAATGGAATTGCATAGTTGCAAAATGTATTAAATAAATGTTTTAAAGGAGAAGATTATGCATAAATTTTTTACAGAGCCATGTAATATTACAACAAGTGAAGGAAAAATATTAGGTGATGATGTTAAACATATATACAAAGTTTTAAGATTAGATGAAGGTGAAAAAATAATCCTAAATAATTGTGAAGGTATTGAATATTTATGTGAAATAGACAGCATTACTAAATCTGAAGTCATTGTAAAAATAATAGAAAAATTAGATAAAAACAATGAAAGCAGTATAAGAATTCATTTGTTTCAAGGTCTTCCTAAAGGACAAAAGATGGATTTAATAGTTCAAAAAGGAACTGAACTTGGAGTTTTTGAATTTATTCCTACTATTACTTCAAGAGTTGATGTAAAACTTAAAGGTGAGTTTAAAAAACTTGATAGATTAAATAGAATAGCATTGGAGGCCTGCAAACAGTCTAAAAGAAGCATAATACCGAAAGTAAAAGAAGTAGTTGACTTTGATGAAGCAATAGATGAATTAAAAGATATGGATTTATTTCTAGTAGCATATGAGAATGCAGAGAATTATGGGATAAGAAGCCTAATAAATCAATTTGAAGAGAATAATATAAAGCTAGAAGATATAGTTGACATTGGTATATTAATAGGTCCTGAAGGCGGATTCGAAGAAGAGGAAATAGAACTACTAAGAGAAAAAGGTGCTAAGATTATAACACTTGGAAATAGAATACTTAGAACTGAAACAGCAGGATTTACGTTAGCAGCATTATTGCAATATGAATTAGGAGACTTAGGAGGGATTTAGATTAATATGGTAGAAAGCCAAATTAAGATAGTTCAAGAAAAAAATGAAGAAGAACTAAAGAAAAATAGAAAACCTAGTGTGGCTTTTGCAACATTAGGATGTAGAGTAAATCATTACGAAACGGAAGCAATGACGGAAAAATTCCTTAGGGAAGGATATGAAATAACTGAATTTGATAATTTCGCAGATGTTTATGTAATCAATACATGCTCAGTAACAAATATGAGTGACAAGAAATCTAGACAAATAATAGGAAGAGCTAGAAGGAAAAATGAAAATGCTGTTATTGCAGCAGTGGGATGTTATTCACAAGTATCTCCAGATGAAGTTTCTAAAATAGATGGAGTTGACGTTGTTCTTGGTACTAGAAACAAAGGTGATGTTGTTTATTATGTAAATAAGGCTAAAGATGAAGGCAAGATGCAGGTGGCTGTTGGGGAAGTTCTTAAGAATAAAACTTTCGAGGAGCTTAACATAGAAGAATATCAAGATAAGACTAGAGCATTCTTAAAGATACAAGATGGCTGCAATAGATTTTGTACATATTGCTTAATACCATATACAAGAGGAAGAACTTGCTCAAAAGATCCAGATAAGGTTTTAGAAGAAATAAAAAGACTAGAAGAACACGGGTTTAAAGAAATTATATTATCAGGAATTCATACAGCGTCTTATGGTGTAGATTTAGAAGGAGATGTAACTCTTATAAGTCTTCTTCAAGAAATTGAAAAATTAGATGGAATTGAAAGAGTAAGAATAGGATCTATTGAGCCAAGTTTCTTTACAGATGAAGTTATTGAAAAAATGAGGCATATGAAAAAATTATGCCCACAATTCCATTTATCACTTCAAAGTGGATGTGATGAAACTTTAAAAAGAATGAATAGAAGATATACAGCTAAAGAATATGAAGAAGCTGTTTATAAAATAAGAGAAAATCTTAAAGATGCATCAATAACAACAGATGTTATTGTAGGGTTTCCAGGAGAAACGGATGAAGAGTTTAATGAAACATATAAATTTTTAGAAAGAATAAAACTAACTAAAACACACATATTTAAATTTAGTCCAAGAAAGGGTACTAAGGCTGAAAACATGCCTAACCAGGTTGATGGGACAATTAAAGAAAAGCGAAGTAAGGCATTAATTGAACTTAATAATAAAAATGAAGGTGAATTTAGTGAATCTTTAGTTAGAAGAGAAATGGATGTTTTAGTTGAAAAAGAACTCAATGAAAAGCCTGGATATTTTGAAGGCTATACTAGGAATTATGTTAGAGTTGTATTTGAAAGTGAAAAAAGTGATATAATTGGAAAAATAGTTAAATGTAAGATAGAAGAAGCAAATGGTGATTATGTAAGTGGTAAGATTTTGTCATAATTAATATGTTTATAACAAAATCTTTTGTAAGGTAGATATATAAATTAAGAAAGTATTTTATAAATGAAACAACATAAAATCTAAGTTATATTGTTTTGAAATGTAGAAATTTAACATATATATTGGTATAATAAATAGTAGTACATTTAATAAAAAATATGAAGTATCTACAAAATATAATGTTAAAACAAGTAAATATTAATTTAGATAAAAGATAAATCAGATGGTAGGCAAGATAAATTTAGTAATACAATTCATACATTCATTAAAAAGTAAATGATCTTACTTAAATTTTGAAATGTATATTTTGAATGCTGAATTTATAAAAATAAATTATGAATTGCCATGATGGGTATCCTAAAGGACATGGATTGATTAAGGGGGTGAGAGCATGGATGAATGTATTTTTTGTAAAATAATAAAAGGTGAAATACCAAGTAAAAAACTATATGAAGATGATAAAGTAATAGCTTTTCATGATATAAATCCTGAAGCACCTATTCATTTTTTAGTTGTGCCCAAAGAACATATAGAAAGTGTTAATGCACTAAATGAAGAAAATTCAGATATAATAGCACATATATTTAAAGTTATAAATAAGTTAGTTAAAGAAGAAAAAATAGCTGATTCAGGTTATAGAATTATTAATAATTGTGGTAGAGATGGTGGTCAGACTGTAAATCATATTCATTTCCACGTACTTGGTGGAAAAACTTTACCTATGAAATTGACTTAAACTGTCTCCGTTTCTAGATATAAGCTTTTGATTTTTTTACTTAATTCTTGACATAGTTTATTTAAATATTGTATAATATATCATGTGTTATTAAGCCCATAGCTGATTAATTTTAGCTAGCGGAGGGAGGGATATCAATGTCAGAAATTAAAGTTGGAGAAAATGAAACACTTGAAAGTGCGTTAAGAAGATTTAAAAGAAAATGTGCTAGAGCTGGAGTTCTTTCAGAAGTTAGAAAGAGAGAACATTACGAAAAGCCAAGCGTTAAGAAGAAGAAGAAATCAGAAGCTGCTAGAAAGAGAAAGTTCAAGTAGAATTATTTCTTTTGAAAGAGGGTACGGATATGCCAACAATTAAAGAACAATTACAAAATGATTGGAAAACTGCTTTAAAGACTAAAGATAAGTTCACAGCTAATGTACTTAGCACAGCTAAGGCTGCGGTATTATTAGTTGAAAAGACTGAGAACAAAGTACTTGCAGACGATGATGTTATTAGTATATTAGCAAAAGAAATCAAACAAAGAAGAGAAGCTTTGGCTGATTTCGAAAAAGGGAACAGAGAAGATCTAGTTGAGCAAAATAAGGCTGAAATAGAAATCCTTTTAAAATACCTTCCTCAGCAGTTAAGCGAAGAAGAAATAAAACAAATAGTAAAAGAGTCAGCTGAAGAAGTGGGTGCAAATAACATTAAAGACATGGGAAAAGTTATGGCAGTAGTTAGACCTAAAGTTTTAGGTAAAGCAGATGGCAAACTTGTTAGTCAAATTGTTAAAGAATATTTAAATAATAAATAATAAAAGAACTCAAGTATACTTGAGTTCTTTTATTATTTAAAAAGAGTCGCTATAAAGCGGCTCTTTTTTATTCTTTAGGAAATTATATTCACGGACAATCTGTGGATAGGTTATTTAAAAAATATTGCACTAAACTAAATGCACAGCTCCTAAAGAATAAAAAATAAATTATATGCGCCTGGCCTTTTCTTCGGCAAGCTCAGAAAATCCAGAATGCGCTGAAAAAAATCGACGGCTAAAGGATTTTATTGAATTTAAATTATTGTATTCTATTGGATTTATATTTTATAGGGGATTATATCATAGTCGCCTTGGCGATTTTTTTATTCAAAGTAATAACATAAAAGGTGGTATTTATAGCATTAATTTTGATTATATATCATAAATTAAAAATGAATAACTTTATTATGGAGGAGAAAATTATGGAGGAGAAATTTCAAAAGGGTAGAGAGAAGATTTTGAGTAAACTTGATTTTCCTAGTGATATTACTTTAGACCTACCTAAAATAATAGTAACTGGAGATAAAGAGATAACAATTGAAAATCATAAGGGAATATTATCTTTTGAAAGTGATCAGATTAAAATAAATTCTAGAATTGGTAGTATAGCTATAAATGGAAAAGATTTTGAAATATTGTTTATTGGAGATACCACAATGACTATAAGCGGAATATTTAAAGGTATTTCATATGAGAGGTAGAAAAAATGAATTTAGAAAAATTAAAGTCTGGGAAAATAACAATAGAAATAAGTGCTTTATCAATAGAAAAAATATTGAATGCGTTATGGAAAAATAATATTCAAACTTCAAATGTTACTAGGAGGAATTTAACAACGATTAGATGTTCGATAATGTATTCAGAATATAAACAAGCTGTAAATGTAGTAAAAAAGTTAAAGGGAAAAATAAAAGTTATTGGAATGAATGGGGTAATAGTATTTATATTACAAATAAAAAGGAGGCTTTCTTTAGCTGTTGGGTTTGTGGTATTTTTCATATTATTATATTTGTTATCTAATAATATCTGGGCAATAGATATTGAAACACAAAATAACTTAACTCCGTTTGAGGTTCGAAAAGAATTAACATCAATAGGAATAACTCCGGGAATAAAGAAAGCTAATATTAACGTTTACGATATAGAAAGGAAAATGGAAGATTTAGATGATCAAATAATGTGGATTCGAGTAAGAATTGAAGGATCAACTCTTAGAGTTGTTATAAAAGAAAAAATAAACCCGCCTTTAACTGAAAAAGAACTTCCTAATGAAGTTTTAGCTAAGATGGATGGGGAAATTAAAAGAGTGTTTACAGTTTCAGGAAATTCCGCTGTTGTACCTGGAGATATAGTAAAAAAAGGCGATGTATTGATTTTGCAGAAGGAAGGAAGAGAGGGGTTTGAAAAAGAGGTTAAACCTAGTGGAACTGTAATAGCTAATACCTTCTATGATAAGTTTATGGAAGTCCAAATAAGTGGTGAAAAATTAAAACGAACTGGAAATAAGGATAGTGACATCTATATAAATATTTGTAACAAAAAAATTTACTTAAAAAAGGCTATAAATGATTTTGAATATTATGATAAAATAGAAGAAAGGAAAGGACTGTTAAATAAAGTTGTATATTTTGAAAAGAAAGGCGAACAAATAAATTTAGATAAAGATACAGTTATAAATGAATGTGCTTTAAATTTACAAAAATCGTTAGAAAAAAGCTTGAGTAAGGATGCTAAAATTATAGACAAAAAAATAGAAGAAGACGACTTAGGTAATGGCAAAATAATAGTTAAAATTACGTTTACTGTAGAGCAAGATATAGCAGAAAAAGTATGGTAATTGCTTTATTATGAGATGAGAAGGTGATATACATGAAGGATGGACAGAATAAAAATAATAGTGTACAACATAATAATATAAAGATTAGGAGAATAGTGTTATTTTTTGTAGTATACATGATAGCATATATATTACTTATTAGTACTGTAACGCCTAAGCAATATAATTTAAAAGAAGGGGATATACCAAGAGTCGATATCAAGGCAACCAGGGATATTGTTGATGAAAAGTCAACTCTTGAAAAAGAAAATCAGGCTATTGAAAAAGTTGGAAAACAATACACATTAAGAGGAGAAGTTAAAAGTGAGGCAGAGAACAATATAAAAATATTGTTTGATAAATTAAATGAAAGTGTTTCATTAGTTGGAGAGAAAAATGATGAAGAAGATTCAAATGATAAAGAAAGTGATAATTTAAAAACTCAATATGAGAAAATCGCAGAGCTTAAAAAAGTTATAAATGTTACTTTAACACAAAATGAATATAAAGCTTTATTAGATATTCCAAAAGAAAATCTGGATAGTTTACAAAAAAATATTCTTAACATAATAAATACGGCATATGAAAAAAACTTAGAAGAAAATGATGAAGAATCACTTAAAGAAGCTAGAGAAAATGCAACGAAGGATGTAAAAGTTTTGGGATTAAGTGAGGAGTTATCAAATGCTTTTTCAGCAATTGTAAGTAATGAGATAAATCCAAATTTCTTTTATGATGTAGATAAAACAGAAGAAAAAATTAAAGAAGCGCAAAAGAATGTATCTAAGGTTATAATAAAGCAAAATCAAATAATAGTAAAAGAGGGGGAACCTGTAACAGCTGAACAGCTTCAATTATTATCAGACCTAGGAATGCTTGATGATGAAAATGCTAAAGTATATTCATATGTTTATCTTGTAGTAGGAGTATTTTTAGCTACAATAATGTTTTTACAATTTATATATATAAAATCTAATTACGTAGCTGTATATAAAGATACTAAAAAGTTAGCTTTAATAAGTTTAATTAATATAATGTCATTAGTATTTGCACGCGCACTAGGTTTTGTATCGCCTCTCTTAATGCCGTTTGCATGTGCACCTATGCTTATATCGTTGCTAATAAATTATAAGATATCACTTGTTGTTAGTTCATTAAATATGATTCTCATAAGTGCATTAAATGGATTTGATATTCAAGTAATGATGATAGGAATTGTAAGTTCAATATTAGCTTCTACTTTACTTAAAAGAATGCAGCAAAGAAATGAATTGTTATATACGACTGTATATATTGCAATTGTAAGTGCAATAATTACAGTAACTACAGGAATGCTGATATCAAGTGATTTCATGGATGTATTCATTAAAACCGGTATATCATTTATAGGCGGTATATTATCAGGTGTATTTGCAATGGGAATATTACCATTCTTAGAAAGTACATTTAATGAAGTTACAGTACTTAAGTTATTGGAACTATCTAATCCAAACTCACCATTACTAAAAAAACTGTTGATGGAAGCACCGGGAACATATCATCATAGTATTTTGGTTGCTAATTTAGCAGAACTCGCCGCAGAAGAAGTGGGAGCTAATGCTGTAATAGCAAGGGTTGGAGCATATTATCATGATGTTGGAAAAACAGAAAGACCGTATTTCTTTGGTGAAAATTTAATGGGGATGGAAAATCCCCATAATAAGATATCACCTAATTTAAGTGCATCAGTTATAATTTCTCATGTAAAGGATGGATTAGAACTTGCAAGAAAACATAATTTACCGAGAGTTATTCAAGAAATTATTGCACAACATCATGGGAATACTTTGGTAAAATATTTTTATTATACAATGAAAAATAATTCTGATAATTTAGAGGATATAAAAGAAGATGATTACAGGTATCCTGGACCAATACCAAGTTCAAAAGAAGCTGGAATAGTAATGCTTGCAGATAGCACTGAAGCAGCTGTAAGATCAATAAAAGAACCAAATAAAGAAAAAGTTGATGAAATGATAAACAATATAATTAATGATAAATTAGCAACAGGCCAATTAAACAATTGTGAATTGACATTAAAAGACTTAGATAAGATAAGAAAATGCTTTATGTCAAGTTTAAATGGAATGTATCATGAAAGGGTAGAGTATCCTAAAGAAAAGAAAAAGGAAGACAATAAGGAGGAATAAATATGATTTATGTGGATGACAGGCAGACAAAGATAAATGTGGATAAAGAATTAATTGATCAATTAACTTATGTTATAGAATTCGCATTGAAAGAAGAAGAAGTAAGTGTGAAATGTGAAGTTTCATTATTATTTGTAGATAATGATGAGATAAAAGAAATCAATAATGAAACTAGAAATATTGATAAGGAAACAGATGTTTTATCATTTCCTATGCTAGAATACTCAGAAAATAAAGTGTTTAAAGAACAATATAAAGATCATGAATTTTTGCCTAGTGACTTAGATGGAGAAGAACTTGTACTTGGAGATATTGTTCTTTCGTTAGAAAAGGCCTTAGAGCAAAGTAAGGAATATAATCATTCTTTTGAAAGAGAAGCATCATACTTAGTTGTACATTCGGTACTTCATTTGCTTGGATATGATCATATGAAAGATGATGAGAAAATCATTATGAGAAAAAGAGAAGAAGAAATATTAGGAAAGTTAAATATATTAAGATAATTTATTAATTCTTGAACTATTTAATATGAATAATAAAGTATAGGATTTAATAATAATAAAATTATAATAATTTATATTTTATAAGTCTATGTGTTTCTTTATAAAAGGGGCTGTAATTGATGAAAATAAAAAAAACATTGGATAGTTTCAATAATGCCATAAATGGAATTATTGATACAGTAAGAACAGAGAGAAATATGAGAATACATTTAATTGCTACTTTGGGAGTACTAATAGCCTGTTTTTGTTTTGATATAAGCAAAGTTGAGTTTTTAATACTAACAGTTACTATATCAATGGTAATAGCAGCTGAATTAGTTAACACGGCTATAGAAGCAACTATAGATATGACAACTAATTATTATCATCCATTAGCAAAGGTAGCAAAAAATGCAGCAGCAGGAGCTGTTCTTATAACAGCAATTAATGCATTGGTAGTAGGATACGTTATATTTTGGGATAAGGTATCAAATCTTTCGTATAATTTAATAAATAAAGTTAAAAATTCAGAGCCGTATACCATGCTTATAGTGTTATTTATAGTATGTATAGCAACTATAATAGTTAAGGCAATCTTTGGAGAAGGAACACCTTTAAAGGGTGGTATGCCTAGTGGTCATAGTGCTTTGGGATTTTCTATAGCAACTGCAATATCATTAATAACAGAAGAACCAATATGTATACTTCTTAGTTTTTTATTAGCCTTTATTACAGCTCAAAGCAGAGTTGATTCTGAAGTTCATAGTATACTTGAGGTTGTTGTTGGGGCAATATTTGGAACATTATTAACACTTATTATTTTTACTGTATTTAGACTTTAGATAGTTTAGAATTGAAAGTGAACAGTTGACAATCAAGGAGAAAAAATCTTACAGATTTTTTTGAAATGTAGTATTGCATGAAAAATTGTTATACAATTTTTAGCTGTTTTTTTACTATCTTTAATTTTTTAGATTTTATAAATAAGATCTATGTTTTTAACTTTATGATAGATACAGTTAAAATATGAAATTAAAAGCCTAATTAGAACTAAAATAAATAAAAAAGGCACTTGGCATGAATAAAGGCAAAAGTACAATGGTCTGTCAACTGTCAACTGTCAACTGTGGATTGTTAATTAAAGAACTTAGTGATATACTATTTATACATTTAGAGTATAATATTTAATACGAAATATCTTTTTAAGTATTTTAACAATAGAGGAAGGCTTAATTACTACTTAAGCAGAACATAAGGAGGAAATATGTTTAAATCAGGTTTTGTTACAATAGTTGGAAGACCTAATGTGGGAAAATCAACTTTACTAAACTATATAATGGGAGAAAAATTATCGATAGTTTCAAATAAACCGCAAACAACTAGAAATAATATACAAACAATTTTAACAGAAGACGATTTTCAAATGATATTTGTTGACACGCCGGGAATACATAAGCCTAAACACAAATTAGGTGAGTATATGGTAAATGCAGCAAAAGAATCAACAAAGGATGTTGATCTAGTATTATTTTTAACAAATCCATGTGATGAAATAGGAAAAGGAGATAAATTTATTTTAGAAAGTTTAAAAGATAAAAAATGTCCAGTATTTCTTGTTTTAAATAAAGTGGATGAAAGCACTCAAGATAGAGTTGCAAAAACATTACAAATGTTTAGCGATGAGTTTCCTTTTGCTGAAATAATACCTATTTCAGCAATAAAGGGAAAGAATGTAGATACATTAATTAATTTAATGAAGAATGCCATACCTGAAGGGCCTAAATATTATCCAGATGATATGATAACAGATGTTCAAGAAAAATTTGTTGTATCAGAAATAATAAGAGAAAAAGCGTTAAGAACTCTTAGAGATGAAGTTCCACATGGAATAGCTGTAGATATAATTCAAATGAAACAAAATGAAAAAGGAACATATCATATTGAAGTTGATTTGATTTGTGAAAAGAATTCACATAAGGGAATAATAATAGGAAAGAATGGACAGTGCCTTAAAAAGATTGGTGAAACTGCAAGGTATGAATTGGAGAGATTCTTAAGATCAAAAGTTAATTTAAAGATTTGGGTTAAAGTTAGAAAAGAGTGGAGAGATAATCAAAATCTATTAAAAGAACTTGGATATAAAAAGAATAAATAACAATGGGAAATCAAACATTATTTACAACAAGAGCTGTCGTAATAAAAACTCAAGACTTTAAAGAAAATGATAAATTAGTTTGGTTTTACACTGAAAATATGGGTAAAATCACAGCTGTTGTTAGAGGCGCTAAAAAGAGTAAAAGCAAATTTTTATCATTAACATTACCTTTATGCTATGGGGAATATTTAATGTATAAAGGAAAGAATTTATATACTCTTCAAGAAGGAAGAATCTTAAATTCATTTCAAGGACTTTTAGATAATTTAGATAAGCTTACTTATTCATCATATTTATGTGAATTAGTTGATATAGCATGTTCAGATGAAGAATCTAATGAGTATATCTTTAAGGATTTTGTAACTACCTTATATCTATTAAATACAGATGCATTAGATTATGAATTGCTTGTTAGAGCATTTGAAATAAAACTTTTAAGATATACTGGATACAATATAAATCTAGATAGTTGTAGCGTATGTGGTAAAAAAATAAGTACATCAAATTATATAAATTTATCTAATTATGGGGGCGTTTGTGATGAATGTCCTAAAGAAAATGGTACTTATATATCAAAAGGTGGATATAATGCTTTGAGGTTTCTAAAAAATATGCATATAAGCAAATTATATAGATTAAATTTAAATTCTGAAATAAAGAATGAGATAGAAAGAGTAACAACTTTTTTGATATCGAATAATTATTCTAAAAAACCAAAGAGTTTAGAAATGCTAAAATATATTAAGGAGTGATGAATTATGGAAAATATAACTCTAGAAAAAGTTGATATGGTCAAGGATAGAACAAATGTTACTTATGAAGAAGCTAAAGAAGCATTAGAATTTTGTAATGGTGATGTATTAGAGGCCCTAATATATATAGAAAAAAATCAACCCAAAATAGTGGATGAAGATAATAGTGAAAACGAAGAAAATAATAAGAGTTCAGTTTCTGTAGATGAATTAAAAGCCTATATAAAAGAATTGATTGATAAAGGCAATGTTACAAGAATAAAAATAAAAAAAGATGAAAAAGAATTAGCAGACATTCCAGTGAATGCAGGGGTTGCAGCAACAGTTATAGGAATTATAATACCACCAATACTTGCTGCCGCTTTAATTGCTGCCATAGCAACTAAGATAACAATAGAGATCACAAAAGAAGACGGTACTGTTGAGGTTGTTAATAAATATGTTTCTAAAGTGGCTAGTGACGTTAAAGAGAAGGCTAGTGATATAGCAGGAAAAGTAAAAAATAAAGTTAATGAAGTTAAAAAGGAAAATCCTATATTTACTGATGAAAATAAAGAGAAAATTTATACAGGCGGTGAAACAATATATAGTTACACTGTAAAATTTGATGAAGAAGATTCTGACAAGTAAGAGCTTAATATGTATTAATTTGGATAAAAATGAGATTAAAGTTAAAATGAAATAAGTATAAAAGAAATGTTTGGCGAATTTATTTGATTTTTCTGAAAATTTAGTCTAGTAAAAATGAAATAAAATGGTATAATTAGATTGTATCAAGAAATATATGGATAAAAGCTAAATATTTCTTTTGCTTATAGAAAGAGGTATGATATGAATTTATCATCTAGACAAGAGGAAATTATAAGTTTAGTAAAAGAAAATCAACCAATAACTAGTGAAGCTTTAGCTGAAAGATTGGGTGTAACTAGAGCAGCCCTTAGGGCTGATTTAGCTGTTTTAACTATGATAGGTACGTTAGCAGCAAGACCTAAGGTTGGATATGTATACCTAGGAGAATCATCAGCAGGATTGGTTTATGAATACATAAGTAAAATTAAGGTTTCAGAAATAATGTCTAAACCGATTACTGTAAGTGAAGATACAATGGTATATGATGCAATCGTATTCTTATTTTTAAATGATGTAGGAACTTTATTTGTAGAAAATAATGGAGTACTTACTGGTGCAGTTTCAAGAAAAGACTTTCTTAAAATTTCGATAGGTGGAACAGATATTCACAAAGTACCAGTAGGAGTAATAATGACAAGAATGCCGAATATAATTTGTGCCAATGAAAATGACAATGCTTATGATTTGGCTAAAAAGATTATTGAACATGAGATTGATAGCATTCCTGTAGTTAAGAGTTATATGAATAATGAGGGTAAAAATATAATACAAATAATAGGTAAGGTTTCTAAAACTAATATAACAAAATTATTTGTTAAGCTTGGAGAAGTTAATAAATAATTTTAAATTATATGGGTAACTACGATACAAATTGTTATCGATAGTATATATAAAAATGGTGAGAAATTTAATGAAGAAGAGAGGGAGTATTGAAATGACAAAAAAGTACGTTTATCTATTTAGTGAAGGAAATGCTTCAATGAAGAATTTGCTTGGAGGTAAAGGCGCAAATTTAGCTGAGATGACAAATCTTGGAATACCGGTTCCGGGAGGATTTACAGTTAGTACTGAAGCATGTAATAAGTATTATGAAGATGGAAAACTTATTTCTAATGAGATAATTGAACAAATTTATGAATGTCTAGGAAAGCTTGAGGAAGAAACAGGAAAGAAATTTGGAGATAATCAAAATCCATTGCTAGTTTCAGTTAGATCAGGAGCTAGAGTATCAATGCCAGGTATGATGGATACAATTTTAAATTTAGGATTAAATGATATTGCAGTTGAAGCTTTAGCTAGTCTTACAAATAATCCAAGATTTGCTTATGATTCATATAGAAGATTTATTCAAATGTTTTCAGATGTTGTTATGGGTATTGAAAAAAGATTATTTGAAAATAAAATAGATGAATTAAAAGAAGAAAAAGGCATAGAATTTGATACGGATTTAACAGCAGATGATTTAAAAGATTTAGTAGTTAGTTTTAAAGAAATTTATAAGAAAGAAAAAGGCGAAGATTTTCCATCAGATCCAAGGGTTCAATTAATAGAATCGGTAACTGCTGTATTTAGATCATGGGACAATCCAAGAGCTATAGTATATAGAAGATTAAATGATATACCAGGTGAATGGGGAACAGCTGTAAATGTTCAGCAAATGGTATTTGGTAATAAAGGAGATACATCAGGTACAGGGGTTGTATTTTCAAGAAACCCAGCAACAGGAGAAAAAGCTATATATGGTGAGTATTTAATGAATGCACAAGGTGAAGACGTTGTTGCTGGTATTAGAACACCACTTCCAATATCTAAATTACAAGAACAAGCTCCTAAGATATATGAGCAATTTGAAGCAATTGTTGATAAATTAGAAAATCACTATAAAGATATGCAAGATATGGAGATAACAATAGAAGAAGGAAAATTATACTTCTTACAAACAAGAAATGGTAAAAGAACAGCACAAGCAGCACTTAAGATTGCAGTTGATTTAGTTGAAGAAGGTATGCTTACAAAAGAACAAGCAATATTGAAGGTTGAACCTAAACAGTTAGATTCATTATTGCATCCAGCTTTCTATACTGAGGATTTAAAGAAAGCTAATCCAATCGCAAAAGGACTTCCAGCATCACCAGGAGCAGCATGTGGTAAGATTGCATTCAGTGCTGATGAAGCTAAGGAAAGAGCAGCACTTGGAGAAGATGTAGTTCTTGTAAGACTTGAAACTTCACCAGAAGATATAGAAGGTATGATTGCAGCAAAAGGTATACTTACAGTAAGAGGAGGTATGACATCTCATGCAGCAGTTGTTGCTAGAGGAATGGGAACTTGCTGTGTAGCTGGTTGTGGAAGCTTAAAAGTTGATGAAGAAAAGAGAATAGTCGAAGTAGATGGAAAAGTTTATACTGCTGATGACTATATTTCAATAGATGGAGCAACAGGTAATGTATATGGCGAAAAGATTAAAACTGTTGCACCAGAAATAACAGGACATTTTGCAACATTTATGGCATGGGCAGACGAAATAAGAAGTTTAAAAGTTAGAGCTAATGCTGATAGTCCAAGAGATGCTAAACAAGCTGTTGAATTTGGAGCAGAAGGTATAGGCCTTTGTAGAACAGAGCATATGTTCTTTGCAGAAGATAGAATAATGGCTGTTAGACAAATGATTATATCAAAAGATGTTGAACAAAGAAAAGCTGCATTAGATAAAATACTTCCAATGCAAAGGGAAGACTTTGTAGGAATATATGAAGCACTTGAAGGAAAGCCAGTAACTATTAGATTACTAGATCCACCATTACATGAATTCTTACCAAACACAGATGTAGATATTAAGGCATTAGCATCTGAAATGGGTGTTACTTTTGATGAGTTAAAGGCTACAGTTCAAAGCTTACACGAATTCAATCCTATGATGGGACATAGAGGATGTCGTCTTGCAGTCTCATATCCAGAAATAGCAGAAATGCAGGCGAGAGCAATTATAGAAGCAGCTATAGAAGTTAATCAAAGCAAAGGCTATAATATAGTGCCTGAAATAATGATTCCTCTTGTTGGTGAAATTAAAGAATTGAAATATGTAAAAGATGTAATTGTAAATACAGTTAAAGAAGTTATGTCAGAAAAAGGTGTAACTTTAAATTATAAAGTAGGCACAATGATAGAAATTCCAAGAGCTGCATTAACAGCTGACGAGATTGCTAAAGAAGCAGAATTCTTCTCATTTGGAACAAATGATTTAACTCAAATGACATTTGGATTCTCAAGAGATGATGCTGCTAAGTTCTTAAATGCATATTATGATAAGAAAATTTACGAACAAGATCCATTTGGAAAGCTAGATCAAACTGGTGTAGGATCATTAGTTAAGATAGCAGTAGAAAAAGGAAAGTCTACTCGTCCAGACATCCATTTAGGAATATGTGGAGAGCATGGCGGAGATCCTTCATCAATTGAATTCTGCCATAATATAGGACTTAATTATGTATCATGTTCACCATTTAGAGTGCCACTTGCAAGACTTGCAGCAGCACAAGCACAAGTAAAAAATCCAAGATAGTTAATATAAAAAAACCTGTCATATGACAGGTTTTTTTATATTAAAGAGATATTAAACTCATTCTCAACTTTGTTTATTACTTCTAAAGCAAATTTATATTGATTTTTGCTTTTTAAAGTTGCAGTTGATAATAATCTTTTGAAAGCTAATTTATTACATCGTTTAATATTTCTGTAGTAATCTCTGGAAATTTTCCAGTATTTCTGAGGAAAGCAAATATATGATACTATATATTTTAAATCTGAAGATGAAAGTGATTTTATTGAAGTATAATCTTTTAAAATAGATATTGCTAAATCAGAATCCCAATTTGTATTTTCTCTTTTAAGTATTCTTCTCATAAAATATGATAAATCACGTGCACAATAATCTTCTTTACATTTATCAAAATCAATTATCCATACATTATTGGAATCAGTAAAAATAATATTTTTATTTACATAATCACCATGACATAGAGCAGTTGATAAAAGCTCTTTATCTATATTTCTAGACATATATAAAGATATCTTTGCCAGCTTAATATTAACATCAAAGTTATCTAAAAAGTCTTTTGAAAAACTATCTTTATATTTAAATGCATCATTAGAGGATTTAAGTAAATCTTGAAAATGCTTTAGAGTAGATATGTAATAATCATCAAAACCAATTTTTGAGGAATTATTGTTTATAGGATAAAAATTTTTAGATACTGAATGAATATTTGCTAACGTTTTTATCGAAAGGCTAACGTGATTGTTATTATCAAAGCTACATTTTTCACCTTCAATCCAAGGGGTTAAAATGAATAACATATTATCATGTGATATAAATCTACCATTATTAACAGTAGGTAATAGTTTGGGTACATTTATATTATTTTGATAAAGCCACTCAATAGCAGAATATACATATAATAAATCATTTTTATTATAATAGACTTTTTTTAAACAGTAGTTTTTTTCATCGTTAGTTATTTTGTAGACGGCTCTTTGTTTATCGCTATCTTTAAATTTAACCATTGAAACTTTTGCATTTTTTAAGTTGTAAAATGGTAGAACTTTTTGCTTAATAATTTCAGGTGATAAATTATAATTTGATGAAGGCGGAACTTCATTATTCATATGCAATCTCCTTTGCAAATTATCATTTTAAGAAAAATCTTCATTATTAATAATATTAAGAATATGGTAGTAATATACATAAAGAATTAAATAAAAGAATAAAAAATTATTATGTGAATATTATTTCTAAATTATTGCAAATAATAAGTAGTGGTAATAAATAAAGGAATATGGTGATAAATATAGAATATATAATTAGAGGTGATTATATATGGGCGTGAAAGAAAAAATTCAAGAATTTGAAAGCTTGACACTTATAAAAGAGGCAGCATTTTCTAAGAATTCATTGGGAAGAGAAAAAGAAGAGAAAGAAGATGATATTAGAACATGTTACATGATTGATAGGGATAGAATTATTCAAAGTAAATCTTTTAGACGTTTAAAGCATAAAACACAAGTATATATTAAAACCCAAGGCGATCACTATAGAACTAGACTTACACATACACTTGAAGTATCACAAGTAGCAAGAACAATTGGAGTGGGAATTGGATTAAATGAAAATTTGATTGAAGCAATAGCATTAGGTCATGATTTAGGCCATGTAGCTTTTGCACATAATGGTGAAGAAGTTTTAAATAAATATTTAAAAGGTGGATTCAGACATAATGAGCAGAGTGTTAGAGTAGTGACTAGACTAGAAAATGAAGGGAAAGGCCTTAATTTGACGAAAGAAGTTATTAATGGAATATTACATCATAGTGGTCTTGGAACAACAAAAGATATAATAACATTAGAAGGTATTGTAGTTAAATTTAGTGATAAGATGGCATATCTAAATCATGATATAGATGATTCTATAAGAGCTGGACTTTTAAGTAAAGATGATATACCAAAAGAAATAGTCAAAGTTTTAGGGGATAGTTCAGATGAAAGACTCAGAACATTAATATACGATTTTATAAATAATTCAAATAAAAATCTTGAAAATGGTATTAAGGCTATAGGGTTAAGTAATGAAATAAATGAAGCAATGAATGAATTAAGAGGATATATGTTTAAAAATATATATTTAGAAGAAACATTAAAGAATGAAAGGAAAAAAGCAAAATTTGTATTAAATGAGCTTATAGAGTATTTTACTAAAAATCCAAGTGAAATGCCGGAAATATATATGAATATAGTGAATGAGGAAGGATTAGAGCGAGGTGTTGCTGATTATATAGCAGGGATGAGTGATGATTATTGTTTACTATTGTTTAATAAACTTTTTGTTCCTAAATTAGTTATAGATTAGAGGAGTGTTGTTTTAAAATCAAAAATGAAAAGAGGAGTTTTAACTAAAAGAAAGAATTATTATTATTAATGATAATATTAAATAACTTATTATTTACTTACATACGCCATTTAAAATTAATATTTATAAATAAATAAGAAGGAATAATTGATAAAATGTCGAATATTAAATAATTGTTGAAAAAAACAGTGGAGGAGGGAGGAATACTCCTTGCAAATACCACAAGAACTAATTGAAAAAATAAAAGAGCAGAATGATATAGTTGAAATAATATCAGAAGATATAAGATTAAAGAAAAGTGGGCGAAACTATATCGGATTATGTCCGTTTCATAATGACAAAAGTCCATCATTTACTGTTTCTCAAGATAAGCAGATATATAAATGTTTTTCATGTGGAGAGGCAGGAAATGTATTGACATTTATTATGAAATATAAAAAGTTAAATTTTTTAGAGGCAGCAAAGTATTTGGCGGATAAAGCTAGTATTACACTTAATATGGGAAGTAAGGAAAATAGTGCTGTATCAAAAAAAAAGCAACTAATGTATAAAATTAATGTGGATAGTGCTAGGTATTTTTTTGCTAATTTACAAAAAAACAAATACTCAAAAGATTACTTTTTGAACAGAGGTATAAAAGAAGAAACAATAAAACGCTTTGGATTAGGATATTCATTAGATAACTGGCATGCTCTAATGAATTATTTAAAAAAAAGGGGATATAAAGAAGAAATACTTTTAGAGGCAGGGTTAATCTTAAGGAGTGAAAAAAAAGGAAATTTATATGATAGATTTAGAAATAGAGTAATGTTTCCTGTATTTGATGTGAAAGGAAATGTAATTGGGTTTGGTGGTAGAGTTTTGGATGATTCTAAACCTAAGTATTTGAATTCACCTGAAACAATTATTTTCCAAAAAGGAATTAATCTCTATGGATTGAATTTTGCTATAAAAAATAATCTTAAAGAAGATTTCATAATAATAGTAGAAGGCTATATGGATTTAATAGCATTACATCAGGCTGGTATAACAAATGTAGTAGCATCACTTGGTACAGCTCTTACAGTAAATCAGGCACGCCTTTTAAAGAGATATGTTAGCAAAGTTATAATATCATATGATGCTGATGTTGCAGGACAGACAGCAACTCTAAGAGGGCTTGAAATCTTAAAAAACGCTGGATTTGAAATAAAAGTTCTTACAGTTCCACAAGGTAAAGATCCAGATGAGTTCGTAAGAAATAATGGTAAAGAAGCATTTTTAAGATTGATTGATGAAGCATTACCATTGATTGAGTACAGAATAAAGAAAGCATCTCAAGGAGTGAATTTTAAAGATGGAAATGAACTCATAACTTTTGGAGAAAAATTTGCTGAGATTTTGGCAAGTGTAAATCCTATAGAAAAAGATGTGTATATTAAAAAGATTTCAGAAGAGACATCTATTAAAGAACAGGCATTATATGACTTACTTTCACAGGTAATGTCAAAAAATCAAAAAGAAAATGACTTTTTGAATAAAAAGGGATATTTTGGAACAAAATTATATGTAGAACCTGCATATTTAAAAGCAGAAAGAGCATTACTTAAACTTATGATAGATTATGAATTTTATGATGAAATAGTTGATAACTTAGATGAAAATAATTTTATATTGGATTCACATAATAAGATATATTCATTAATAATAGAAGCTAAAAAGAACAATACTAATAATATCTCTTCTTATATAGAGAGTAGATGTGATGATATTGAAAGCTCTAAAGAATATACAAAGATAAAAGAAGAAAATATATTAAATTTAGGTAATTCTGATAAACAAATCAAAGATTACATAGAGCAAATCAAAAGTTTTAAATTGAAAATTCAAATTGATGATTTGAAAAAGAAACAAAGTGAATTAGAAAAAAAAGGGGATATTGAGGAATCTATAGAGATTGCGATGGAATTAATTAGATTGTCCAAACAACTTAAAGTAAAATGATGAGGTTAATAGGTTGTAGCGGAAGGAGGCAAATTTAATGGAACAAAAAGTTAAAGGTGAAGCAATAAAGGGAAAGTCAGAAAAAGATAAAAATGCAAAAATGAATGAAGTAAGAGAACTTCTTGAAAGAGGTAAAAAGAATGGTTCATTAACATATAAAGAAATAATGGAGGCAATGGATCATATTGATTTAACTCCAGAACAAATAGAAAAGATATATGAAGCATTAGAAGCAATGAGTGTAGAGATAATTGGTGATGATGTTAATGAGGCAGAAGAATTAAATGAAGATTTAGATTTATCAGTTCCAGAAGGGATAGCAATTGATGATCCGGTTAGAATGTATTTGAAAGAAATCGGAAAGGTGCCATTATTATCTTCTGAACAAGAAATAGAATATGCAAAACAAATTGAAGAAGGTAATCCAAAAGCTAAAAAGAAACTAGCTGAAGCAAACTTGAGATTGGTTGTAAGTATAGCCAAAAGATATGTTGGAAGAGGAATGCTATTTCTGGATTTAATTCAAGAAGGTAACTTAGGTCTTATAAAAGCTGTAGAGAAGTTTGATTATAGAAAAGGATATAAATTCTCAACTTATGCTACATGGTGGATTAGACAGGCGATAACAAGAGCTATTGCAGACCAAGCAAGAACAATTAGAATTCCAGTTCATATGGTTGAAACTATAAATAAGCTTATAAGAGTACAAAGACAATTATTGCAAGAACTTGGTAGAGATCCATTCCCAGAAGAAATATCAAAAGTTATGGATTTACCAGTAGATAAGGTTCGTGAAATTCAAAAAATAGCACAAGAACCAGTTTCACTAGAAACTCCTATAGGTGAAGAAGAAGATTCTCATTTAGGAGACTTTATTCCAGATGATGAAGCACCAGCACCAGCTGAAGCAGCAGCATTTACAATGCTTAAAGAACAATTAATAAATGTGTTAGATACACTAACTCCTAGAGAAGAAAAAGTATTAAGATTAAGATTTGGTCTTGATGATGGAAGAGCAAGAACTCTTGAAGAAGTAGGTAAAGAATTTAATGTAACAAGAGAAAGAATAAGACAAATTGAAGCAAAAGCATTAAGAAAGCTAAGACATCCATCAAGAAGTAAAAAGTTAAAAGATTATTTAGATTAAGCACCTTTGAAAGAAGGTGCTTCTTTCAACTATAATTATTAGAAATAAAAAAATATGAAGAATGGTGAACAATATGGAATTAAGTAAAAGATTAAATTGGATATTAGAAAAAGTAGATAAATGTGAAACTATAATAGATGTTGGAACAGATCATGGATATATACCAATAAAATTAATTAAAGATAATATTGCAAGCAGGGTTATTGCATCGGATATAAATAAGGAACCACTAGAAAAAGCTAGAATAAATGCAAGTTTAGATGGAGTCATAGAAAAAGTAGATTTAAGGCTAGGTGGAGGCTTAAAGACATTAAAGAGCAAAGAAGTTCAGGGGATAATTATTGCAGGAATGGGAGGGAATTTAATTAGAGATATACTAGAGGCTGATTTAGATAAGGTTAAGGATGTAGATTACTTAGTATTACAGCCAGCACAAAATCCCGAAGTGCTTAGAGAATATTTATATACTCATGAATATGAAATAATAGATGAAGATATTTGTTTAGATGAAGGAAAATATTATGAGCTATTTAAAGTAAAATATAAAAAAAATAATATTACTAAGCTTGAAGATGTATTTTATGAAATAAGTCCTGTTATGTTAAAGAAAAGAACAGAAACATTAAAAAGTTACATAGAAGATAAAGTTGAAAAGAATAATAAAATATTAAACTTTATTAATGATGACACTGAGCATGCTAAAGAAAGAAAGAAACAGCTTATAAGAAAGAATGAAATCCTAGAAAAATTTTTAGAAGATTTTTAAATGAAAGGTAGTAAAGATGAATACTGTAAAAGATATATCAAAGGAAATTGAAAAATTTGCACCAAAATATCTTATGGAGGATTATGACAATGTAGGATTGATGGTTGGAAGAGATGACAAACATGTTAGTAAGGTATTATTAGCTTTAGATTGTACAAATGATGTTATTAGAGAAGCTATAGAGAATAATGCTGATATGATAATAAGTCATCATCCGTTACTATTCAAAAAGCCTAAAAGCATAACTACAAATGATCTTTTGGGAAATAAAATAATATCTCTTATTAAAGAAGATATTAGCTTATATTCTTGCCATACTAATTTAGACAGTACGAAAAACGGAATAAATGATGTGCTTGTAAACTTATTAGGATTTAAATCAAGCTTAATAATAGATGAAAAAGAATCTGAAAATGGAAAATGTGGAATAGGAAGATTAATAAGATTAGAAGAACCTATGTCGTTGGATGATTTAGTTTCTATAATTAAAAATAAGCTAGATATAAAGGGACTACGTGTAGCTAAAGGTAGCGATAAAGTAAATACAATAGCAGTAATAAATGGTAGCGGACAAGATTATTTTTATGAAGCAAAAAAGTTAGGTGCAGACTGTATAATAACAGGAGATACAACATATCATTTTGTTTCAGATTTTAAGGAAATGAATATAAGCATAATAGATGCTGGACATTTTAAAACTGAATATTTAGCATTTTTAAAAACCTTAGATTTCTTAAAAGAAAAATTTAAAGATATAGAATTTATAAAATCAGAAACAAATAAAGATCCATATGAAATTTTTTAAATTTAGAATTAATTAATGTCAAAAAGCATATAATTATTATAGCAATTATATGTTTGGAGGAGAACATGGGGGACTCAGGAGATCATTTAAAAAAAGACTTTAGGAATATGTTCAAACATGGTAAAGAAGCTGTAAGAGGCTTATTTAGAGGTAAGAATGGTGGGTGTGGAAGAAGACCATTAGGAGGTATTCCACCATTTGTACCTTTTAGATCACCATGGATGATACTTTTTTATCCTAAGATAATTGTAGGATGTATAATATTATTGACATTATTATTTTGTGGTGTTAGTTTATATGGGTTAATAATTATTGTTTTGTTAATGATAATATTTTTATTAATATAATAATTGGAAAAAATTACATTGAAAAAATGTTTGTATACTTATTAAATTTATGATAATATATACTTTGCAAGTGAGACGTGCAATCGCTGCTAGACTAGATCTAGGAGAGGAAAGTCCGAGCTCCGTAGGGCAGGGTGCTGGATAACGTCCAGTCAAGGTGACTTGAAGGATAGTGCAACAGAGATATACCGCCTATTATATAGGTAAGGGTGGAAAGGCGAGGTAAGAGCTCACCAGCGTGATGGCGACTTCACGGCTATGTAAACCCCACTTGGAGCAAGACCGAATAGAGAGGCATATAGGGGCTGCCCGTCCCGCCTCTGGGTGTGTCGCTTGAGCTTATTGGCAACAATGAGCCTAGATAGATGATTGCTTAATACAGAACTCGGCTTATGGCTTATCTTGCAACAAGGTAAATTGAGGGATTAGCAGTATATGAATATTGCTTTGCCCACATTTTGCCCATACATAAGACAAAGAAGTACTTTTACTTTAATATATAATTAACTATTTTGTTTCATTTAAAATATTTGCTATTGTTTGGGTCGCTTCTCTATTCAAATTATCAGTAACGTGTGCGTAAATGTCACTGGTAGTTTGCATAAGTGAGTGACCTAATCTTTCTTGGAGAACTTTCATACTAACACCACCTTCTAATAAAAGTGTAGCATTAGTGTGCCTTAGATCATGCCAACGAATATTTTTATCAATCTTACAATATTTCATTAATCTTTTAATTCTTTGTAATAAACTTGATGGAATAATAAACTTCCCATTTTCTTGAACTAATAAAAGATTTGGACATTTATTTTCAAATTTATTTACAATATAGAATTCTCCATATTTGATTTTATTTAATTTTAATATTTTGATATGATTTTCGATCTTTTTACATAAAGCATCACTTATTGGTAATGTTCTGTATGATGATTCTGTTTTTAATTTATCAGACAATACATATCTATTTTCAACTCGTATTAAAGCCTGACAAACAGTTATTGTTTTATTTTTTAAATCAATACTTTTATCAATATCTAATCCACATAATTCACCACGTCTTAATCCGGTTTCAACTGTAATATCTAAGGCAAGTCTATATATATAATCTTCATAAGACTTTGAATTCACTTTTTTATATATTAAATTTAATTCATCTAATGTGAGAATGTTAGCTTTAAACTTTGATCTCTTAGGTGTATCAACAAATTTACATGGATTATTATTTATCAACTGTAATTTAACTGCTTTATTAAGAGCAGCCCTTAAAATACCATAGTATCCTTGTACTGAAGTTGGCGAAATTAATTTACCAGTATTAACTTTTACTTTTTTTAAATCTCTAATAAATTTTTCAATATGCATCACTTTAATGTCATTAAGCTTTATAGATCCAATCATAGGATTTATATATTTTTCTATCGTCTGCAAATATTTATTATATGTGTTTTCACTTTTTTCATCTTTAATATAATCATTTAACCACATAGTCATATAGTCTTTTAAAAGCATATCAGAATCATTTATATATCCATTATTGATACGATATATAACTTCATTTAACTTCTTTTCAGCTTCATCTTTATCTCCACCTTTCTTTTCTATTAATTTTCCATTTTCTCTATAACGATAATACCAATAATCGCCACGCTTACGTATGCTGCCACGCATAAAATCAACTCCTTTTTCTTTTATTATTAACAATTTATAACATAAAATTCGCAATGTGTACGAATATATGTTCTTATAAAATTAAAAAAATTAATGCCTATATTTTTTAGGGGTATACTTTTCTTTATTTTTAATTTTTATAAGTTTTAAAGCTTTTAACATAGTGTTTTCTATTGAAATATAATCTTCATCAGATAATGGAATATTTAATTCAAGATATTGTTGTCTTGTTTCATGCATTATAGTTTTTAAACTTTTATTTATATCTCTTAAATCTTTATTATTTAATTCAATTGTACTCATATAAAACACCTCACATATTATTAAATCTAATTTTTATAAGTTCTACAGGGATATCTAAAAAAGATGCTAGTTGATTGAGTGAAAAATTTTTTACAGAATGCTTGTCTAAAGAATCTATATCAATTAATAACTCAGCTGCAAATATATTAGCTTCACGTTCAAATTTTCCACGAGCATATAAAGTGTGGTCATGCAAGAAAAATGCAGAATCATTACAATGTAAAATTGTATGTCCTAACTCATGAGCCAATACCATTTTCAATTCGCTAGGACTTGCAATTCTAGACATATTTATTACTATAAATTTTTTCCCTAATATTTTTTTGAATATACCTCTTGGTGAATTAATGGATAGATTTTTAAATTCTACACTAATACCTAATTCCCTAGCTATGGTTAGAGGGTCTCTAGTTTTATATTTTTTTATATAATATTCAGCTCTTTTCTTACAATAAACCATAAACCCACCACCACTATTTTTTTCTTTTATTCATTGCTTTTGCTTTCCAAAATAGTTCAGACATTAAGTCTAACATCTCTTTTTTAGTTTCCTCATTAAATTCATCATTCATAAAGAAAGCTTCAGTAGCTTTTTTCATTTCTTCAAAGTATTGCTTTTTATCTCTAGATGTAACCTTGTATTTATCTGCATATTCTTTAGGAACATTAAATTCAATATTTTGTTCAGAAGAATCTTCATTGGTTGAATCTTCATCATTAACAAGTTTAGAAAGAGAAACATTTAATGATTTGGCAATGTTGGTAAGTGTATCAATGCTTGGATTATATCTATCTCTTTCGATATCAGCTAAATAAGAGCGAGAGATATTTGATTTTTTTGCAAGATCTACTTGAGTTAATTTATTCAGTTTTCTTAATTCTTTAATTTTTAATCCTATACTCATATATTACCTCCATGTCGGTAATACCGACTTAATAATTATATTATAACCATAAAAAGTCGTATATACAATATGTAAAAAGACGGAAATACAAGTATAATTAAGCATGAGACAGAACTAGCAAGATAATCTTCAATTTTGCGTGAATATAGTCGGAAATACTTGTAAATAGAACTTAACAATATGACGGAAATACAGTACAATAATCTCGAAGGGAGGGAATAAAATATGGCAAATGAATTTGAAAATGTACTAGGTAAAGTAGTTAAAATGGCAAGAAAAAGAAAATCATTAACTCAGCAAGGATTAGCAGAAAAAATAAATATATCCAGAAATTATATATCTGATATTGAATGTGGTAGATATATTCCAAGTGTTGAAAAATTAATTTTATTAGCTGATACCTTAGATATAGATTTAAATATACTCAAAAATGACGGAAATACAATTCAAAATTGAAAGGAGAAAGAAATAATGAATAAAAAATTTTTAGAAGTATCTCAAATTAAGTTAAGAGGTGCTAAAGAAGTTGAAGGAATGAAATTCCATGAAATAGAAGGAGGCTTTGGTAAAGATAGAAAGGCAATGCTGGTTAAAGAAATTGCAAATATTCATGGAAGAGACTTAAAAGTTATTAATCAGAACATAAATAGAAATATAAAAAGATTTACAAATGGAATTGATATTCTTGATTTAAAAGGTACTGAATTCGAGGTCATTTTGAGTGACCACGGAATATATAATCAAAATTCAATAAATAGAAGTGAGAATATTTATTTATTGTCAGAAAGAGGTTATTCAAAACTCTTGAAAATTTTAGAAGATGATGTTGCATGGGAACAATATGAAAAATTGGTTGATGAATATTTCAATATGAGAGCAGAGAAAAAACAACTTTCAGCAATGGAGCAATTAAAACTCCAATATCAAGTATTAGATGAACATGAACAAAAGCTTGATAGCTTAACAGAAGATGTTAAAGAAATAAAAGACAGAATGACAATAGAAACTGGAAAGCAGAAAGTTTTAAATGATTTAGTAAATAAGAAAGTTACAGCTATTTTAGGAGGAAAAGGCACACCAGCTTATAACGAATTAAGTAAAAAAGCTTTTAGACAATGTTGGAATCATTATAAAGATAAATTAAATGTAGCTTCATACAAAGATACACCAATAAAGGATTTCGATTTAGGGAAAAAGACAATTATAGATTGGAAACCAACTAGAGAACTAGAACTTATGATACTTGGATGTAATGCACAAATGAGAATATAGAGGTGATAAAAATGAATAGACAACAATTAGAAAATAAAAAATTATTTTGGAAAATGGTTGACTATATTGAAGGATGTAGTGACTGCATTATAAAAAATCATCAAGGAGTTGTTACAGAAAGAGGAATGCTACTTGATGATGATTATAGCATTTTATATGGATTAGATGATGGCGTAATTAGAATATATGATAATAACGAAAATGTAGTATTTGCATTTAACGAAAATAACGCTTTTCTCCTTACTTTTAAATTAATAATTGATGATTTAGAGGATTAGACTATGGAACTATTTACAATCAAAGAAGTATCTAAAAAATTAAAACTAAATGTCTCTGATACATACAAACTCATAAGGGCAGGACATTTACAAGCATTAAAGCTAGGTGCTTTAAAAGTAACTTCTTTAGAGTTAGAGAGATTTATAAGAGAATCTAGCGGAAAAGATTTCTCAGATTTGAATAATGTTAAAGAGTTAGATTTAGGAGCCTAATAACTAAAAGTAATGTGTAACAACTATGAATAAAGTTCCATAATAAGCAAAATATATAG
>ENA-OXEC01000172-OXEC01000172.1-human-gut-metagenome-genome-assembly--contig:-NODE-172-length-42994-cov-15.8799_pt1 | contig 42994 bp, 30 predicted proteins | sample MGYA00249351_ERZ652235 | MGnify/ENA primary metagenome ERZ652235 (study PRJEB26925, sample SAMN05826906) | human gut metagenome | biome: ENVO:2100002; feature: ENVO:00000062; material: ENVO:00002003...
TAACCCCTCAAGATTGAGGGGCAGGGGAGTTGAATAGGCGAAGCCTATTTTTTATGCCTAAAATACAGGAGGCACGGAAACTATGTATCATAGGGAAGTATGCTTAGGGAAGTATCTAGTATGACGGCAGAAGAGAAATTTTCTGTCGTTGATAGTGGGTATTATTGAAAATCACATGTATATGTGATAGAATGGAGGTAATTATATAGGACGGAGGAAAGGAAATGATTTTATACAATAAACTTGCTCAAATTTTGAAAGATAGAAATATGCAATGGAAAGATCTGTGCAATGGAGGCATAAGCATTAATACTACTTCAAAATTTTCACAAAATAGGACAATGAATACCGAAAATATAGATAAGGTATGCGAATATTTGAATGTTCAACCAAGCGAAATTATGGAGTGGATTTCAAACGATGAGTATCAAAAAATGCAAAATGAAAAAGCAAATGCAGAAAAACTTGCAATAAAAAAGCAGATTGCAGAATTACAAGCAAAATTAAAACAGCTATAACCTAACCTAAAGGAGGCAAATCATGACCATAACCGGCGCATACAAAAAAGACGCAAACTTCACAACCATCTATACAGAAGACACCCTTTATACCATTGCCCGTAATACAGGTGAATGGTCCTGGAATTACATACGGAAATATTAAAGCCTACTGGAGTTACTCCGGCAGGCTTTTTTGATACTTATTTAGAATTATTGATATAACGTGCAAGCAAGGTACGAAAATCTTCCATAAAATCCCTGTGTCTGTTCATTGGTATTTCATAAAAAGCAGAAGAAAGTAATGCTAGGGTTAAACCAGCATCAGCGTTAAAATTTTTAAGAATATCATTCATTATATTACAAGAATGTGCTGAATTGGCTTTGTAATATTGTTGAAGGGAATAATTTAATTCTTCAAATACTTCTTTTTTTAATTTATCATATTTATCTTTATAATTGTTGATTAAATTATCATAAAATATAAAACTTTCTGTGTTTTTTTGTAAAGGTATTTCGGATGTGCCTTGAAGCAACTCCCATTTCTGGAATGTATCTAAAAAACCGTTATCAAACATAATTTTAGAAACTTTTTCTCGGATACTGGAAGGAATATCTTTATCGCCCATAGAGAAGAGTTGCCAAAAAATTATTTTCATATTTATATAATTTATAGATGCAATACTACGGTTTAATATTTCATTTATATAATTAGAGGTTAAATTATAATACGTCGTTATATACAATGTGAATTTTTGGGGATTTTCATATGCGGTTGGTCCATTTACCTGGACATAAGCTTTATTTGGAATATAATTATATACTTCAAATTCATAGCTACTTTCGTGGTCATTATTATTGATTCTATTGATTAAATCAATAGTTGTTTTTTTTGTTTCATGTAATTTATTTTGAATAAAATCAATAATCCAATCAGTGATTGGATATTCTATTTCTTGAACTATAAAAGTATGGATCCAGTTTTCACCTATAAGTTGATGTTCAGTATGTTCCTTCAATAACGTATCAATATAGGCAGATAATAATTTTATAAAATTACCTTCTGTGGACGAAAAAATAGCACGAAAGATATTCATTAAAGAATCGAAATCAATTTCTTTTATTTTTCCGTTTTCAATCTGTGAGATATATGAAGCGCCCTTACCCAGTTCTTTAGATAAAATATCGCCGCGTTTATTATATTGCTTACGTAAATCTTTAATTGTATTTTGAAGAAGTTCTGTTAAAGCTACACGTTGTTTTATATATGTTTTTTGTTGTACCATAAGGTTTACCTCCGATGTAAAAAGTATATCATTATATCATCATAAAAACAATAAAATAATTATTACAGATAAAAATAATAATAAAAACAATAATTATCATAAAATACTTGACTAATTATTATGTACGTAGTATATTAATCTTACCAACAAAAAAGAGCCGACTTACCAGAGTCAGCTCAAATGTTACGGCAAAAGGTTTACCAGACCAATTGCTGTATAAGAAACTGTATAGATTGAATCTATACTATGTTCCGTAGCAAGTCATAGTATATCAGATTCTTTGAATTATTTCAAATAAAAAATCTTTACGGGTATTTCTTCCCGGCAGTTTCCCATTTTTTTTTACAAAATAGAACATATTTGTACATTGACAATTGAATAACGGCAATCTGGAAATTTATTTTTTTACTGTATGCATCAGAGTTAGAAAACAGGTTATATACGGTTCACAGGAGGTGAGAGATAAGTGAACTGGAATTTGAACAGAATACAGTATGTAATTATGAATATCATGCTGGAACAAGGAGCTACCGATCATATGCATTCTATGTCCTGTTATGAGATTAGAGATATTGAAGGTCGAGTAAAGGCGGATACCATTTATAAGCATATCAGAATATTGGAATCATATGGACTGGTAGAACATGGAGCAAAAATTGAAAGGGCAAACGGGTACATATTAACTCAAAAAGCAATTGATTTGCTTCCAAAAACGAGAATTAAATAAGGACAGGTTAAAGTTACCTGTATTACTAAAAGAAACGAGGAAAAACATATGGAATTTTCAGAATTAATCAATTTATTAAAGCAGCAGAATGAGAGTGACAAGGGATTTTTAATTCATCTGAACACAGGTGATTTAGAGGAGAAGAGCTGCCGAAACACAGGAATTGAATTTGCAGATTTGTATTTTACCAACTGCACCATGATTAGGAATGGAACAGTTCTTGTATTTGAAAACACTAACAGAAAGCCAGTACAGCATAAAGAGGACGGAACGCCACTGTATACAATTGATAGCAACAGTAGCATGTACATTGATATTGCGCAAATTGAAGTCATTGAGAAGGTACAGGATGATTTTGATTGGTTCCTGATGCCGACTAAACAGGTGGTGCATCTTTATATGTTCCCAGAAAACAACTCACTGATCGGGAATAGAAATGTTATTACTATCGGATTTATGGACTGACAGGAATATTGGCAGAACCGAATTCTTCGGAACTGGCAAATCTTCAGAAGAAAGAAGGAGCATAATGTTAAACTATAAAATTTTTACTACAAATGGCTTTATTCCAAAATCTAAACCTATTAGATACATAGACGGTGAGATTAGCAGTAATTTGAAAAAACCAATGGCAGTGGAATCTTTAGAAATCAATCTGACCCATAATCCAGAATTGGCAAAGATTAACAGTTGGAAAGACTTTTTGAATTGTACTGTTGATGAAAAGCAATCTGCTTTTGGCAATCTTTATAATATGATGTTTGGACTTGCAGTTTTTGAGAAGAATAACCCAGCTTATAGCCAGACAACAGTTATTGCAATTGGGTATGATTCTATGGATAAGTTTGTTTTAATGGCTGTAATGAAATGTCGTTATGGCAGCAATAGGATTGATTGCAAATATTATAACCCAGATAATCCAAAGGATTTAAGTGTAATCCGTCAGTATATCTAGTGTACAAGCATTATATGAGGGTGTAGAAAATCTCTACTCCCTCTGCCACACTAAACAAACGGAGGCTCCCAATGAACAAGAAACGCAGAAAGTGCATAGATTCAGTAATCTTAAAAATCAACAATCTACAAGATATTATCGAAGAGTTACAGCAAGATATAGAAGACATAGCTGCAGATGAACAAGATTATTTAGATAATATCCCTGAAAACCTTCAAGGTTCAGAGAGATATGAGGCGGGTGAAAACGCAGTAGAGAACTTAGAAGATGCAATAGACTGGTTGGAAGATATAAATACATCGGAGCTGGAAGAGCTTCTGGAAGATGCAAAAGGCTAATAAGTAAATCATGCAAAGTTTTTGGGATAAGCGAGAATATAATAGTAGGTCATGACCACCTATCTCAATAACGGTTTGTTATGGAGTTTAGGTAGCATGGCAGAAATATAAAAGAAATCAGGAGGAAAATGTAAATGAAAGACTACGCAGATAAGACACCATTAATCGGAGAGTATGACGCATCATTTAAAGCAGAGGAGAACGAACCTGTTTTTAAAGACTTTGTTTCAAGAAGAGACTTTATTAATAGGACGGGAGTTTATGTGTCTCCTGCATATTTTGGGATAATTCATGATAAATTCATGGAAAGCGGAGTATCAGCAGAGGAATTTGTTACTAACTATGAGGAAAAATATTCGACCTACATTTATGACATCCCTCTGCATGGTACGTTTAGATACGAATATGAAGATGTAGGAACAGACTGCCTGTTTTATAAAAAGGATTACCAGAAAGAACCTAACATTTGGGAAATTGTAAATAGCGTAGATCTGAGCCTTTATCATAAATGGATGCAGGCAGATAAACTCAAAGTAGCATATGAGAAAGTTGCTGCAGAACTGCGGGAACAGCTTTTAAAGAATGTGGGACCCAATAATAAGATTCCAGCATAATTGGAAAAATCGCCAGGGTACATTGCAGTAGGCGGTGTATCCTGGAAAGAGAGGGATTGGAGGAAAAGGCTATTAACGAACAGTTAAAAAGATACTATGAGATGTTATATCCGTCTCAGCTGAAAGAAAACGAATATGTATGTCTGTTTATGGTAAAGACAGACAAAGAGGGAAACACCGCATGTAATGAGGATGGATCAGAAATTAAGTTCCATAAATATGTAAAAAATTATGAGCAGTATGAGGAATATATTGGAAAGTATAAGTACAATTACCATATCTATACTGCATTAGCAACAGTTAAATTTGATAAGAACAAGGAGTTACACCGGCGTGAAGCCAATATGAGGCAGCGCAGAGTGCTTTTTATAGATTTTGACAAAAAGGATTATCCTAACTTACATAACGTGCAGGAATTCACACAGATGGTAAAGGATAAGCTACCTAATCTGTTTCTTCATGCAATCTATGATTCTGGTAATGGTTATCATTTTTATACGATTATAGAACCAACTTGTAAGGTAAGAGAGTTATGTGAACTGAACAAGGAAATATGTCAATTGGTCGGAGCAGATACCAATGCTTGTAAGGTAACTCAGGTTGCCAGAGTTCCAGACACATATAACCGTAAGCATCTAAATGAACAGGGAAAGTTTCCGCTTGTGAAAGAAATAGACCATTACCAGAACCATGCTATTCCTAGGGAAAACTTTCATACCTTAGATATTGATTATCTCAGGCGCAGGCTAGAAAATGCTCAGAAAATTGAGCAATCTTCATTAGAAAGTAAACCATTGGAAAAATGGAATTATGCCGGAGATGGCTTGAATATTGAAGTATATCCTTGCCTCTGCACCGAAAAGATTTTACATGAGGGAGCAGATGAAGGACAGCGTAATACATGGTTAGGACGTATCATATCTATGTTAAAGTTCCAGGGCTATACAGAGGCTAATATAAGGGAACAGTGCATAGATTGGAATATCAAATGTAGGCCACCTAAAAATCCGAATGAAGTAAAAAAAGATATAGAAGCATACCTGGATCATGAAAAAATATACCGGTTAAATGGATGTTGGGAGCAGATACCAGATCAGCGTGTAAAAGATATGGTGAAGGTTCAGTGTGATAAGATGCACTGTATGCAGGCGGTGCAGAAAACAAATATTTCCATTGAAGAAGATATAGGAGTTAAAATGTCACAAAAATTACTTACAAATGCAAGGCTAAGAAATGATAAAGAAACAAGTTTGTCCGGATATGAATATCTGATTATGACGATCTTGTATAAATATATCAAGGATGGTTCCAAAGCACCGTTTACGATAAAAGAGTTGAAACGAAAGATGCATTATAAAAAAAGTGGCAAATGGCAATTATGCATGGATATAAAAACATTTAAAAGTACATTGGATAGCTTGATTGAGCATCATTGTATTGAACTGGTGCCACCAGATACAGTGCGGCAAGTGACGTTTGACGATATGAAAATCAGAATGAAACGTGGGCTACGAGATTTTAACGACAAGTACATTGAGTTTTATTATAGTGCTGCCAGAGCGTTTATTGCAAAGCAGATTACACAGAATGAGTTTAAGGTATTCTTGTGCATCGTAAATAATATCAGAGATGGAAAGTCTTGTACGATTGAGGATATGGATAGGATTCTTCATATGGGAAAACCAAATATTATTAACGCAATAAAAAATCTTCAAGAAGCACAGTGTATTGATGTGATTCAGAATAGAAGTGGTAAGGGGAATTGGTACAATGTTTATTCACAGAAGTATACAGACATTTACGATGATAAAACATACAATGACCAAAAAGTAGAAGGTGCTGTTCAAAAGAAAGTGATTGAAATGGACAAAAGAAATAAAGAGGAAGAGGATGGGATTACTATTAAACTGATGGCATAGCCACAGGGGATAAGTCTACCGACTTATATAATACATTCTATACATAGGTATGATTTTTCCCTATCGATTTTGCAAAAAAGCCTGTAATTACAAGGAAAATCAAGGTTGCTATAATGCAAATCATAGGTATGATTTTTCCCTGCCAAATCTTCAAAAAACGCTGTAATTACGGGGAAAATCGCATTTTCTATAATGCAAAAAAATTTGCATGGGAAAATGAATGTATTTTACTGAGTTATATTGTACCACATTTGAGATGGTAGGGCAATATAAAGAAAGAAAAAAGCACCGCAATAGGATTTTTCCGATGAAAGTAAAATTTCAAATTGGTATAAACATGCTCTATACGTTAGCTTAAATCCACGCTCACAGAAAAATAAGCCTTTGTAAAAAAAGGGGTAAGCAATTTACCACCTAAACCATTCTGAACGGTTCTTGTCTGCTCAGACATAGTTTTTCCCTAATGATATACATATGTAATTTGACAGCAATCCCTCTGCAAAAGAGAGAAGAATATATAGAAGGATGAAACATCCTGTCATGAAACACAACCAATTTAATATAGGAGAGTGATTTTTATTAACAAGAAGAGAAGTGAAGCAATTAACATTAGATCAGTAGATGCAGCACAGGTGTATAAGGTCAATGCTGATCCAGAAGCAAGTCTATACTATGGTAAAGCTGTTATTTCGGAAAGTCTGTTTTCAAAATGGGTGAAACAGCATGGTACAGCCACAAATAGCAGAGGCATGAGCAGAGACTTTATCTCAATGAAGTTTAGGTATACTGCCGGAGATATGTCAACGTATGATCTCAGGAAAATGTACTATGAGAATGGTGCTGTTATTCCATGGAAAGATTACAGGAAAGATGGAGCAGTCAAGGTGCAGTCTATCAATTACAGGATGCTATATCGTAGTACCGGCAAAGCCAAGGAAGGTTCTTGCATCTTTGTCCGGGAATCCTTGCATAAGAAATACAGAGATTATCTTACTATGGGACTGTGGGATAGGATACCAGATGCACCAGGAGCAAAGATTGTAGAATTATCCGCCTATGCACCATTGATAACAGCAACAGCGGCAGACTTTATTCGGATACCGATTGACAGTATCTTTGTGGCAAAAGATGAAACAGTTCAGAGCATGAGGAAAGCTTGCGTTGTAAAGTATAGAGAAGGTGTTTGTAAATCTGAAAAGTATGAGCTTAATTGGGATGCTATAGAGGAAATCATTAATCAAGATGGATACACTTTTTATAGAAAGAAACAGAAAGAACATCCAGGCTGGGAATACCTCTTTAGGACAAAAGCAGACTTAAAGGAACATGGGTATGATCCAGATACAATGCCTGAGAAGCTGGCAGAAACAACAATGGTAGATGGTTGCTATGTGGACAGAAACGATCCAGCTACACAGATTGAAAATGTACTGTGGGATGGAATGGGCTTAATTGATGAATCAATGTTTCCCGAAGATAGAGAGGGGTTCATCTACTGCCGTAGTCATTTCTTTAAATCCTGTTTGTTCCGTGGAAACATTCAGGAATATTTCAAGGATTATTATGGGCCAGAATATGCCTCTGCCTATGTGACGGATATGTTTGGGCGAAGCTTAAAGGTTTCCGATGTAAAAGTAATCGTTACGGAAAATTCTTTAAAGTGGCTTAAATTCAAAGAGCATATGAGCCAAGATGGAACACCCGCAGCAGCTTTTGAATACTGGTCTGATTGGATGAAGCAGAATGAGGAAGAGTTTGCTATAGTTAAATCTGCACATAGTAGCAAGTATGGAGATTATCAGCGCAGCTCATTCCAGATTAATAATACCCTTCTTACAACTGATAAGAATACATTGCAGAGGATAGCACAGCCCAGTATTGATTACTTTAATGCATTGCAGACAGATGATGAAGCATACATACACTTCCTTGAAGTGGAGAGCAGTGCCAGATATTCCATAAACAATGTGCTTGTAGACTTGTACCGCCAGAACAAAGATGTGAGATACTGGGAGTTTTTCAAAGACCACAGGTATAAAAAGGTCAGCACGTTTAAGAAGAACCGACTGCAACAGGGCAAGTTATTCCAGGCAGGAGATAATCTTACCATCTGCGGAAATCCAGTAGCATTATTAATGAAAGTGGTAGGAAAAAATCCAATAGAAGAAGGTTGTTTTTCTTTGGAAGATGATGCTATTCAGTGTTACACAGAACGTTTTGCAGATGGGGAATGGCTGGCAGGTTTTAGATCGCCTCATAACAGCCCAAATAATATTGTACATCTGCGTAATGTATATCCAGAAGTATTGCAGAGATATTTTCCTAAGTTGGGAAGAAATGTAATTGTAATCAATGGTATTGGTACGGATGTACAGCCTCGTCTCTCGGGCCAAGACCTGGACAGTGATAATTTATACGTGACAGATCAAAATGACATAGTGGAGCTTGCCGAAAGAGCGTATCTGGAATATCCAACTATCATAAATGCGATCAATCCAAGGGCAAAGTCATACACAAAGAGCATGGAAGATTTTGCACGTATGGATGCAAGTATAGCAGCAGGGCAACAGGATGTAGGGGAGTCAAGCAACATAGCACAGCTTGCATTAAGCTACTGGTTTGATTGCGGCTGCAATAGTAAGGAATTGGAAGATGTATTTATTATTTGTTCTGTTTTAGCTCAGGTTGCTATAGATTCTGCAAAAAGGACGTATGATGTGACGGTATCAAAGGAGCTGAATCGTATTAAGCGACTTAGATGCATGAAGCATAAGCCTAAGTATCCAACGTTCTATGCAGATATTTTAAAATACAAGGATCACAAGAAGCCTGATGATAAGCAACGCATAATCAAAGATGAAGATGTAAAAATATTCAATTGCCCGATGGATATTCTATATCAGATTATTGAAGATGGATGTATAGACAGAAGAAAAAATAAGGAATTGAACACTAAAACTATACAGACCAACGGACAGTTTTTAGCTGTAAATTCTTCTAGTACAGCTGCCAATAGGCACCAGGTAGGCAAAATTCTTGAATATGTAGAAAAGTATGATAAAGCTGTTTTTGATTTAGACGATAGCTTAGAAGGGTATGCGGAGGCTCTGGAAACAGAGTTTAAAGCTCTTATGAGCGAGCTAAAAAATGTCAAAATCAAGCAAGAAACTATGGAATATTTGATTACTTTGGCTTTTAAAACAGGTGGTAAATCGTACAGAAATACTCTGTTAATTGTGCTGTATGATAAAAATAAAGATATGTTTTTGAAATGTTTTAAGAAAAATTCACAAATTTAATCTTAAAACCGCACAAATAAAAGGTTCTCAATATATACATATGGGGAGAGATAGCACGACCGGAACGTAAGCCTAGTAGAGCTTGCCATATAGGTGTCCTCAAACAGCATTTATATGGTACTCTTCCTAGCATGATATTTCAATTTGATTTCCCGTCAGGACGAAATTCGTTTATAAAGGGCAGGAGAAATCTTGCCCCTATCCTCTTTTATCTTATCTAAAGCCATTTATTTTACATAGGGGTTCGGTGTATTACTGAATCCTTTTTTTATACAAAAAATTCATAATTATACAAATATTAATACAAATGGAGGTTAACAATATGACACAGGATGAATTAAGAGAACTATTATGTAAGAGATTAGAGAAGGAAAAACAGCGTTATATTTCTAAAGTTACAGGAATTCATACAAGTACATTATCTTATTTTAAGACCGGGCGTTTTGCCACACTGCCAGAACGTCAGTTTGAAGCTTTAAAGAACTATCTTGGAAATTCTTAATCCTATTTCTAGGAAAAATCTCACACACAATACTATATTTAATATGGAAGGAAAATCTTATTATGACGACAGAATATACATTTGACAATTTATACCAGGCGTTACAAAAATTATCGAAAGAAGAGAGAAGTTTATTACCTTTATCAAATCTGCAATTTTTTGATAGCATAGAAACAGTAAAGGAGTTAGCAAGGGCATATGAAAGACCGGCAGCAATCTTATATAAACTTTCTGGACTTTTGCAGAATCCAGCAGAACAACGTTTATTGCAATCTGATGTAGAACAAATAGAGCAAAAGGAAGAAGTTGCACCAGAAAAACAGAAAGAAAGTCTTATCGATAAATTCTATAAACCTTATAAATCTTCTGCCGCATCAGCATGGTACAAGGCATGAGTAATCTAAAAGAAAGTCTAAAAAATCTTGATGTCTCCAAACTAAAACTTAAAAATGGCAAGTCTGTAGAAGCAGAGCTGAAGAAACATGCAGCTATTTTGGCTGATTGTATTTTGGATCAACTGGATAAGGTGTATGATTCATATGAGCCGAAAGTTTATAAACGTACATACAATTTGTACAACTCTGTTTACATCGATGATAAGGTAGTGGCAGAGGTTACAGCAAAATGTGCTACATTGTCAATATCAGTTGGTTTTGACGAAGGAGCATTGCATACTGGCTTTGATGGAAAGATTGTAAATACAGCGGTACTGTTAAATGAAGGATGGCAGACGCATGGTAAGTTTGCGAACGTTCCATATTTCGGTTACAGAGAGCCGACACATTTTATAGAAAAAGCAATAGAAGCATACAAACAAAAGGTATCAGACCCATTTGAGGTGCAAATAAATAAAAACTACAACATATAAAGCCTGGGATTTTCCCAGGCTTTTTTCAATTTACAGGAGGAATTAAATTAAATGGCAAGTAATGTAGATATAAAGCTAATGGCGGGACTAGACATTGATAGTTCAATCCCGCAGATCAAGGATGATATAGCACAAATTCAAAAGAAATTGGAAGCGGCCGGAATTAAGATTAATCTGGTTGCTGAAATTGACGAGCAGTTAAAGGATAGTCTGAAAAAGCTGTCTGGAAATAAGGACATGGTATCTTCTGGTAAGCAATTGGGTGAGAATCTGGCGGCAAGTCTGATTAACGGATATAACATAAAATCCAAGGATGCACAACGCCAGATTAAGAACCTGACACGTTCTATCTTCCAGATGAGTTTTGATGAGATAAAGACTGGCAAAGACAATCCAGAGTTCCTGAATACTTTTAATCAGCTGGGAGAGGTTGTTAAAAATAATGCCAATATCATTAAGGAACGTATGGGAATTTATGATGCATTCTACAGATATTTCCAAGGTCTTTCAAATATCAAAATTCCTAAAATCGTACAGAACGATAAGGACTGGAATGATCTTCGCAAAGTATACGCAGGAAAATTTGTAACGGATCCTAAAAAGAAGGGCATTCCGCTGGACAGCATTTATCAAGAGATGGCTCCAAAGTTCCCTGATTTATTTTCTGGTACACCCGACCAAACAAAACAGTTTGAAGAGATCGTAAAAGCTGTAAAGCTGTATCAGAATGATATTAACGGATTAGAACCAGTAAACTTAAAGAAAGCTGTAGGGTGGGAAGATAACATGTGGTCTGACCTCCTTTCTGATATTGGTGTCATGCGGGAGCAGATTAAGGCACAAATGCCACAGATAGAAGAGGAAGTAAAAGCCTCTGCCCAGAACATTAAAAAGTCATTGATGGATATAGATGTATCTTTTGACAGTGCCGGAGTGGGGCAACTGACTGAGAAGGTGAAGGGTTACTTTACATCATTGGATGGTATCTCAGACGAAAATGTGAAGCTACAATTCTTCAAGAATGGGAATGAAGATATTACTTCCTTTAATGCAACCATTGATAAAGGTAGGGGTATTATTGAAAAGTATAACTTTGCATTAAATAGTATGGGACAGTATGTATATTCCGGTGGAAGTATCATTGATACCACGGGTAAAGATTTTGCGGCGTTGACCACAAAAGCCTCTGAATATCAGCAAAAATTAGAATTATTAAAAACAACCTATAAAGATTTTCTTTCTGGCGATTCTGCCAATAATCCCTTCAAGAAATTAGTAGATAGCATCGATTTTAGTAACATAACAGACCGTGGTAGCCTAGATGAAATGGTTTCAAAGCTGAAACAGGCAACAGAACAGGCTAAGACATTTAATGCGGAAATTACAAAAAAATGGAGCAGTAATGCCGCTGAAAAGCTAGAACAATATATAAAAGAACTTCCTTCTGATCTGGATTATCTGGAAGCAAAGTTTAAAGGCGCAAATTTTAAGATGCCAGAGAACATTGTACAGTCTTTTGCCAATATGAGGAAAGAGATTAAAGAAATTAATAATACTCAAGATCCACAGCAAAAGATTGAGGCTTATAACAGGCTGACTGCCGAGCTTAATGATGTAACCAAACAGTATAAGCAGCTGAATTTAGAGCAGAAGAATGCTGAAAAGGATAGCAAGTTACAGACCAACAAGAATCTGTTCAGCACAAATATTGATACATGGATGAACAAAAATACCGCTGCTGCAAAGGTATTTTCCGAACAACTGAGTGACATTAAATCCAAGCTCAGTACAGCGGATGCAGTGGAGTTTGACAATCTAAAACGTCAGTTCCTGAATATCGAGGCAGAAGCAAAGCAAATGGGACTTACCACCAGTGGAGTAGTAAAAGAGATTAAGGAAGGCTTTAACTCTGCTGTTACAAATGTGGTATCCTTTACCGCTGCTATGAGTACCTTCAGGAAGATGGTGGATACTGCAAAGTCATTGGACACATCTTTATTTAATTTACAGGTTGCAACAGGACAAACTCGCGAAGAAACAAAAGGTCTGATGAACACCTATAACCAGATGGCAAAAGAGCTAGGTTCTACTACAAATGAGATCGCAGAGGCGGCAGATGCATGGTTAAGACAGGGACGTTCCATCGATGAAACCAATGAACTTATCAAAGATTCTGCAATTCTAAGCAAGATTGGTATGATTGATTCTGCTGATGCAACTGAGTATTTGACTTCTAGTTTAAACGGTTTTAAATTATCTGCTGACAGTGCTTTAGCTGTAATTTCTAAACTTAATGCAGTAGATATGAATGCTGCGGCAAGTGCCGGAGGTATTGCAGAATCTATGAGTAAAACTGCCAGCTCTGCACAGCAAGCCGGAGTATCCATTGACCAGTTAATAGGTATGATTGCAACGCTGACTGATGTATCTCAGGCATCACCAGAAAATGTTGGTACTGCGATGAAGTCTATTATTTCCAGATATACTCAGGTTAAAGCCAATAAATTTGTTGACTATGAGAGCGGGGACGACCTTTCAAATGTAGAAAAGGTTCTTGCCAAAGTAGGTGTAAAAATCCGTGATGGAGTAACAGACTTTAGAGACTTAGGAGATGTTCTGGATGAGCTTGCAGACAAATGGAATACATTAAATGATGTAGAACAGAATTCTATTAGCTATAACCTGTTTGGATCATATCAGAGCAACTTTGGACGTATCTTACTTTCCAACTGGGATAAGGTTGAGAAGCTGACTGAAATGTCAGAAAATTCCAGCACAGAAGCGTTAGATAAGTTTAGCGCCTATACCGATTCTGTGCAGTCTCATATCAATTCTATGATTGCATCTTATGAACATTTGGCATCTGTTATTGCAGACAGTGAGTTCTTGAAAGGTGCTGCAGATACAGGTGCAGCATTTCTGGACACAATCTCTGCTATTATTGATAAGTTAGGTGTAATGTCTACAGCTATGGGAGCAATAACAGCCGGAGCAGCGTTAAAGGGACATACTATTGGTGTATTTGATAACAACGGTACAGACATTACTTTCTTAGGAAAGACCTTAGAAGAGATGAAGCAAGCCTCTGCCGAAGGGCAGAAATTTGGTGGTTTATTTACGTCTAACGTTATTCAGCCTATAAGCAATGCGCAGTCCGTCATTGATAATTACAATAAATTAGTAGCAAACCAGTGCGTAAATCAGGATCGCATTAACAGGCTTACAGATGATTTAGACATGAGAAAGTATCTATCTGGGCTTAATGGAGCAGAGGCAGGCATGAAAGGGTATACTGCATCTCTAAACATGGGAACAGCTGCTACTATAGGATTGAAAGTTGCTACAGTTGCCTTGAATATGGCATTTAACATGGCTGTAATGGCAGCAGTAACAGCAAGTGTAAGTTTCCTTGTAAATAAATATAAGGAACTGAACCCAACAGTAGAAGAAGCTACCTCTGCTTTGGAAGAAAACCAGAATGAGTTGCAGAAGCATACAGATAAGATTGAAGAGTTGAGCAATCAGCTGAAAGAAGCTCAGGATAGATTAGAGGAACTGAATGACGTTGGTGGCATTAAAAGCCTGACCGATCAGGAAGAAGTAGACAGGTTAAAGAATGTTACAGAGGAGTTGAAAACACAGCTTGCAGTAGAGAAGGAAAGAATAGCACTTAAAGCAAGAGATACACTTTCTTCTGCTGAAAAAGCATACCATGCTTATGATCCCAAATATACAGACCAAGGGGACGAATGGAAGCCACAGGCTGTAGGTGCGCATGGTGCTTACGTCCCTGGTTCTAATGGTGGAAAAATGTCTAATTCCCCTGTAGAAGAGTTGGATAATACCATAAAAGCATATGAGAAAGCGTATGAACAGTTACAGCAAATGCAGGCTGAAATAGATCAAGCCTCTGCCGAAGGTAATTCTAGTGTCGTACAAAAGTTGACTACTGATTACCAGAATAAGCAACAAGAACTTGTAGGCATCAGGCAACATGCTTATGATACATACACAATAGTAAATGGTGTAAATTCTGCATTTAAGGATATTTCAAAATCTGGTGAAGTATTAACAACGGCTGAACAAAGTATGTTTGATGAAACATCCAGAGGAATTGATGTTTATAATGATTTTTTGGGAACTATTCAAAAGACTGCGGTTAATGTAGATGATTTGACTGATAAAACAGATACATACTCTGATGAAGCAGAGCAGTCAGCACAGGCACAGGAAGATTTAAACGCCGCACTGAAAAAGACACCGGAAGGTAAGCAGATTGCAGCAATTAATGAAATGTCTACAGGGTTCGAGAAGATAGACAAGATAATGAAGGATGTCAAGGATAAGGGTACTTTTGATTATTCCAACCTTGCAGATACCAACTTTACTAAAGCCTTTTCTGGCATGGATTCTTACGATAACTTCATTAAAACAGTATCTACATACCCATCTGATTTAGGAAAATGCCAAGATGCATTTAATGATCTTGTTACAGACTTCCTCAATTCTTCTGGCATCATTGATAATCTGACTGATGATACCGCCGACCTTACAATAGCAATGCTCTCTAATATGGGTGTATCTAATGCAGAGGAGTTAGTAACAGAAGCTCTTGCGGCTAAACATGCACAGTTGGCAGCACAGAAGTACATTGATGCAAATGCAAGTAATGATCTGAAAGATGCCACCTTAGATGAATACGTACAGCTTTTAAATGAAGCAAGCGGTTCTGAGGTATCAAAAGCAGCATTAGCACAGTTGGAACTCGCAAAACTGGCTGTAAATAATGTAAAGATTGATACTGCATCAGATATTGAACAGGTTATTGCATTAGCAAATGCTGCCGGAGCAAGTGCAGCAAACTTATTGGAATTGCAGAGAGCAGAGAGTATCTTAGGGCAGATTGAAGCTGGTACATTAGATATGGATGTACCCGGAAACAATCTGCTGGCAGATTATGCTAATAATACAAAGAACAAGCTTAATAATAATACATTTAAGTTTGAGTACGAAGAACTTGACCCTGAGAAATTCAAAAAAGCAATTTATGATGGCGGTGTTAAAACGAATACACCAAGTAAGGGTTCCAAAGGTTCTCAAGGTGCCAAAGATAACTCAACAATCGACTGGATCTCCCGCAGTGCCGACTTATTAGAACGTGAAAGTAAGCGTCTGGAAACCGCATTACAGGATACATGGACAGCGTATACAGGTTTATCTGAGGAAGATATAGAACGTGTACAAGAACTGTTCAATATGCCACTTTCACCAGACTCTAAAGAAGTAGATGAACTAATGGACTATGCAAGTAAGCTTGGTATATCCATTGGTGAACTGCAAAAGTTATCTGAGAATGGTGGGCTGGAATCCCGTCAAAGTATTCTCACAAAGCTGATCGAAGCTGACAAAAAGAGCTTAGAGCAAGCAAAACAGTCACTTGATTATTATGAAAATTCATATGAAGATCTTGTATCTAAAGTACCAGAATACAGAGATAAGATTGAGCATGGTGGAATTGACATTGAGACTTTCACTGGAGACCAGAAAACTCTGATAGAAAATGCAATGAAAGCATTCGACAGCTGGAAAGATTCAGAAGAAAACGTCAAAGAACTTCAAAAGAAAATCCGTGATGAAAAAGGTACATACTATGACAATATCGTAGATGGTGCCACTAAAGAAAATGAGAAGCTTGCTGCTGCTAATGACTTGATCCAGAAGCAAATTGACCTGTTAAATACCCAAGGTTCTATTGTATCTGCGGATATGTACGAAGAAATGATGTCTAATACAGAGCAGCAGATTGACCTGTACCGGCAGATTCAGAAAACCAGAGAAGATGAACTATATGCTCGTATGAACGATGAGGACGATCCTTTAAAAGTTGGCACTGATGAATGGTATAACATCATGGCTGCTATTGCGGAAGCAAAAGGACAGGTTAAGTCATTCGAGAAAGAACAGGCTAATCTTGAAAAACAGCTCCGTGAACTTCCAGTGACTAACCTGGAAAAGATTGGAAATATCTACCAGTCCATTATTGATACCATTCAGAACTGGGGCGCTGAAATGGAAGCCTCTGGCAAGACATTAAATGCTGACTACTATCAGAAGCTCATTAACAATGCTAATACTTCCATCTCTAATTATAAGGAAGAAATCGAAGCTATTCAGGATGTTATGGAGGACTACGATCCTGGTACAGACAACTGGAATGAGATGAATGATAAGTTGCAGCAGTGTAACTCTTCTATCTCTTCTCTTGTACAGAACATGCATAAGTGGAATGAAGAGCTACTAAATCTTCCTATTCAGAAGATCTCAGATGCATCTGATTCTCTGAGTAAGATTGTTGATGGACTGAATGATGTTAAGAGTGAGCACGAGACCGTCATTAGTGCTGTAACAGGTGCTATCAGTGATGAAATTGACCGCTTGAATGATGAGAAGGAAGCTTACGAGGATACGATCAACGACCAGAAGGAAGCTCTACAAGATAGAATGGACTTACTGGATAAGCAGAATGAGAAGCTGAAACTGCAAGCTCAGTATGAACAGGCACTCTATGATCTTGAAAATGCCACCACTCAAAAGACTGAAAAGGTCATAAGAAATGGCGAACTGACCTATGAAGCTAATGCTGATAATCTACGCAATGCACAGGAAACAGTTCAGGATTCTCTGGCTGCATTAAAGAAACAGGAACTGCAAGATCAGATGGATGCCTTAGATGATGCTTTAGATGATTACAATGATAAGCTGCAAGATACATTGGATTCTCTGCAAAAGATCAGTGATAAATGGTCTGAAATCGCATCTAAGAAGGAACAAGCAGATAACGAAAAGACTGCCACTGATATTCTTGGAAAGAACTGGAAAGATAAGGTTCTCAGTGGAAATGATAATGATATTTTCCAGATGTTCAGTAAGCTGTATACAGATAATGTAGACCAGATCAACAAATATCAGGAACAAATTGATTCCACAGAGCATATCTCTTCTTTAATTCAAGAGTATATTGATTCTTATAAAGCTGGTACTCTCACCTATGAAGAAGCACAGGCCGGTATTCATGATCTCGTATCACAGATGAACCAGAAAATGTCTGCCATGGATAATCTACAGAATATCTATAATTATATGGGTAAGGTCTATGACACTGCCGCAGATGGTAATTCTGTATTTGCAGGCATCCAGAAAGCATTTTCTGAATCTGGCAACCAGCTAATCTCTTCACTGGAACAGTATCAAGCTAATGCAGGTCTTATCTCTGAGTCTATGAGCAGTTGGCAACAGCTAACCAATAATGTAGAAAGTATCAAGGATATTCTGGAAGATGTAAAGGATAATCTGAAAGATACAGAACGTGACAGAGATGATGACAAAGATTCTGGAAGCAAGAGTCATGTAACAGGTAAGCATTCTTCTAAGAGTGTATATGGTAGTTCCGGCTTTTCTGCTGAGAAACATCACAGCGGTGTATTCAGTGGTATTGTCGGAAGTTCTTCTGCTGATAAGACGAATAAAATCAAAGTCCTTGAAGCTGAGAAACTAGAACCGAATGAAGTACCGGCGATACTTGAACATGGAGAAATGGTCTTTACTCCTGAGCAGGTGCAGAAATTTGCTGAATGTTTAGGTACTACTACATATGTTCCTGATCGTTCATGGATGAAGAATATGTATATTAAACCTAATATTAACGAAAAACCAAATACTGTCAACATTTCAATGGGAGATGTAAAATTAACCGATGTAAGAGATGTGGATGGTTTCGCAAAAGCTATGAAACGTGATTTTGCTCCGCTTGCAAGACAAGCCATGGCAAGGTTTTAAGACTATAAGGGAGTAGTTTTATGCTACTCTCTTATCATAAATATTGGTTGAAAAATTTCCTATATTGTATATACTGTAAGTAACAAAACAACATTCAAACATATTTTGCTTGATATTTTTGTGATTTATGGAGGCAACAGTATGGGAAACGAAGACAACAAAAAGAAGGATAATACTAAGAAAAAGGTATCATGGAGACCAATTATTTTCTCAAGAGAACCTAAGAAAGAAAAACCTATAGATGTAGATAAAATGACGGGACAAACTGGCAATAATACTAATCAAGGAAGTCAGGGAACCCCATGATGAAGGAGTTGGAAATTATAAATACAATTAATGATATTATAAATATTCTTCCGGTAATTTTTCAATATGTTGTTCCAGGATATTTCTGCATATCTTTTTATTCATTTTTATATGCAAAAAAGCCTAGTGAAAACTCATATATATGGAAAAGCTGTATTATAAGTTTTGTATTATTATCTATAGTACAATTTTTAAGACTTGTATCGCCGTTCAATATAATACCAAATAACCCATTTTTAAATGTATTTGCTAGTATTGTATTAGGGATCGTCTTAATAGGAATTATTTATTGTCTATTGGCGCAAGAATGGTTTCAAAATCTTATTACCTTTTTATTTGGTAAATCTATATTTGAAAATGTTTTAGATTACGCTATAGATTATGAGGAAGGATCAAATGTAAAAGTATATCTTAAAAATAAGAATTATTATATAATGGGTCATTTTAAATTCTGTGAAGAAAAAGGTGAAGATTCCTGGATCGTAGTAAGTGCTTTTAGTAAGCGTGAAGTTGCTACAAATTTACTGTGTACAAACGAGCCAGACCACACAAATGACAGTAACGTAAAAATGATCGTTAGATTAAAAGATATTGAATATATGGAAATATTTTAAAGGGTCAGATTTATTCTGGCTCTTTTACTATAAGAGGGTATCCAGAAATGGTACTCGCTTCTTTAATTTAAAGGAGATTTTATGGAAAACTATACAGAGATTTTTAAGAATGTTATTTCTATGGTGCAGGAAATGATTAGTAAGTCTATCAACAAAGCCGCTTATGACAAGACATTCCGAGCTATTGTTATAGATAAGAAGAAAGATGGCGTATACGAGATTGAATACAAGGGCAAGCGTTACAGTGCCAGATGTAAGACACCATTGGAAGCAGGTAAGATTGTTACTGTGTGTGCGCCGCAGAATAAGTGGAATGAGCTGTATATACAGAGTGATGAAGAGTATGTACTGAATGAACTAAGTTCAAAGTTTTTTGCAGATACATTAAAAGGTGGAACTGCATTAGATATAATTGAACAGCTCAGATATGGTCATGGACAGTGCGGTTCAGTGTATGTAGACGATTGTACTTATGTAAATGTTTCTATTTCCGAAGGATGGTACAACTTCTTATGGATACCGCACAGAAATGGTGGCAAAGAAAGAGATAATTTTAATTATGGTACTCTGACACTATATCCTATGAATATGACGGGGAATGTGTACGTGATCCAGTATTCTAATGGGAAGATTAGTATGGTGAAGGTGTTGTAATATAGATCAGAAAACTGAATAAATGGAGTAAAAGGATTTATAGGGCGCTCTTAAATGGGGCGTCCTGTTTTAATTGAATAGAGCAATTATGATATGGGAGGACTTTGTTATTTTAACCACACAACAAACAGTAGAGCAGCTAATGAACGCAGATTTTTGCTCAAATACAGAGCTATTGCAATATGTCGCAGATAATGGCATAATTGATCTTACATACGTGCGAGATCAAATTGAAATGAAGAAAAAAGAAGAGTTATTAAAATTACATCCATATAAGATATGGGAAGGAAGTGACAATTACTGGCATACATATCTACCAGATGTAGAAAAAGGTAGAAAATCAATCAAGAAGCGTTCCAAAGAAGCTGTTGAGAGAAGTGTTATAGATTATTATAAGCAGAAATCAGAAAATCCAACAATCCAGTCCATATTTGATGAATGGAATAATCGTAGATTGGAATTAAAGAAAATATCTGCTGCAACGTATCTTAGGAATACACAGTTCTACAATCGGCATTATAAAGAATTTGGAAAAAGAAAAATCAAATCTGTATCAGAAGATGAATGGATTGATTTTCTTGAAGAACAGATACCAGAATATAATCTTACATCAAAGGCTTTTTCAGGTTTAAAAAGTATTACAAGGGGGATATTGAAACGAGCTAGAAAAAGAAAGCTGATCGATTTTAATATTGACGAACTTTTTAGTGACCTGGATATATCAGAAGTAGAGTTTAAGAAAGTAATCAAAGAAGACTATGAGGAAGTTTTTAATGAAGATGAAGCGGATATTATGATTGAGTATTTAGAAGATAATCTTGATCCGATGAATATTGGTATCTTACTTATGTTTGTAACAGGAATCCGAATTGGTGAACTGGTAGGCTTAAAGCATGAGGACTTTGAGCAGAATACATTTAAAATAAGACGTACAGAAACTAGATATAAAAATGAAGATGACCATTATGTTACAGAGATTAAAGATTTTCCAAAATCACAGGCGGGAGTTCGTACAGTAATTGTACCCAAAGATTATGAGTGGTTATGCCGCAAAATCAGACTTTTAAATCCTTTTGGGGATTATATTTTCATTAGTCCAACTACAGGAGGGCGAACAACGGCACAGTCTGTTAGAATGAGATTAAAAAGGTTATGTAAAAAGTTAAACATTTATCATAAATCTCCTCATAAGATCAGAAAGACGTATGGTACAATTCTTTTAGACAACCATATTGATAATCAGCTTATCATAGGGCAGATGGGGCATACAAGTATTCTTTGTACAGAAAACCATTATCACCGTAATCGTAGAAGTTTGGAAAACAAAACAGATATTTTAAGTAACATACCAGATCTGCAAGCAAAGTAAATGTGATGCGTGATAACTTTTGAGCAAAAAAGCACCAAAATACGTAAAAAAAGTTATCAAACGTAATCAAAGCAAAAGTGCCAAAAAGCCTTATTTTACAAGGGCTTTTAGGGGCAAATATTATGGGTTCGATTCCCGTTATCTGCTTAAACTATTTAAGGAATGAGAAGCCCTGTAGATGTATAAATAGCATTTGCAGGGCTTTTTCAAAACTTCTTGCCAACTTTGCAAATTATTGTTATAATAATGCCGATTTAGAAAGATTTAGAATATAGTTGCGAAACACTCAAAAGCCTTGTTTCTATAAGGTTTTTTTTTGTCATCAAATAGCAGTGAAGAAAGATTGCAAGAGAACATAATGCAATATGGAGGGAAAAATGGCAAAGGAACAATACAATGCAGACAGTATAACCGTCCTGGAAGGACTGGAGGCAGTCCGGAAAAGGCCGGGTATGTATATTGGAGGAGTTGGGTCTAAGGGGCTGAACCACCTGATCTATGAGATCGTGGACAATGCAGTGGACGAGCATCTGGCTGGTTTCTGTACCCAGATCACCGTCCGCCTGGAAAAAGACGGCTCCTGTACCGTTCGGGATAACGGACGTGGTATTCCGGTGGAAATGCATAAAAAAGGAGAGTCTGCAGCCAGAGTGGTACTTTCCACCCTTCATGCAGGCGGAAAATTTGACAATAACGCATATAAGACCAGCGGCGGTCTTCACGGTGTAGGTTCTTCTGTTGTAAATGCTCTTTCTGAGCATATGACTGTAAAGATTTACAGGGACGGCTGTATCTACCAGGATACTTATCATCAGGGACATCCTACTACAGAGCTGGAAAATGGTCTCCTTCCAGTTATAGGAAAAAGCCGTGAGACAGGAACCGAGATCAACTTCCTTCCAGATGGGGAGATCTTTGAAAAGACCCGTTTTAAGGCAGACTGGTTAAAGAGCCGTTTACATGAAACTGCTTATTTAAACCCAAACCTGATGATCCACTATGAAAACCGCAGAAGTGGGGAAGAAGAGAAGGTAACTTACCACGAACCGGAAGGCATTATCGCCTATGTAAAAGAATTAAATGCAGGAAAAACACCGATCCATGACCCCATCTATTTTAAGGGTGTAGTAGACAAGATCGAGGTAGAAGCCTGCGTTCAGTTCGTAGATACCTTTGAGGAAAATATCCTTGGCTTCTGCAACAACATTTTCACCCAGGAGGGCGGCACCCATTTAGCTGGATTTAAGACCAAATTTACAGCTCTGATCAACTCTTATGCCAGAGAGCTTGGCATTTTAAAGGACAAAGACTCCAACTTTACAGGTGCCGATACCAGAAACGGTATGACAGCCGTGATCGCTGTAAAGCACCCGGATCCTATTTTTGAAGGACAGACCAAGACAAAGCTTGCCAGCGCAGATGCTACCAAGGCTGTATTTACTGTAACCGGTGACCAGCTGCAGCTTTACTTTGACCGAAATGTAGAAGTGTTAAAAGGCGTGATTGGCTGTGCAGAAAAATCTGCAAAGATCCGCAGGGCCGAAGAAAAAGCAAAGACCAACATGCTCACCAAGTCCAAGTTTTCCTTTGACAGCAACGGAAAACTGGCAAACTGCGAAAGCCGTGACGCTTCTAAGTGTGAGATCTTCATCGTAGAGGGAGACTCCGCGGGCGGTTCCGCAAAAACAGCCAGAAACCGTCAGTACCAGGCCATCCTTCCCATCCGTGGAAAGATCTTAAACGTAGAAAAAGCATCTATGGATAAGGTTCTGGCCAATGCAGAGATCAAGACCATGATCAATTCTTTCGGTTGTGGCTTTTCCGAAGGCTACGGAAACGATTTTGACATCACAAAACTGCGCTATGACAAGATCATCCTTATGACCGATGCGGACGTAGACGGAAGCCATATTGATACCTTATTATTGACTTTCCTTTACCGTTTCATGCCGGAGCTGATCTACGACGGACATGTATACATTGCCATGCCGCCGTTATTTAAAGTGATCCCGAAAAAGGGAGAAGAACAGTATCTCTATGATGAAAAAGATCTGGAACGCTACCGCAGAAACCACACCGGTGATTTTACCTTACAGCGCTACAAAGGTCTTGGTGAAATGGATGCAGAGCAGCTTTGGGAGACTACACTGGACCCGGAGCGGCGTGTATTAAAACGGGTAGAGATCGAAGATGCTAGAATGGCGTCAGAAGTAACAGAAATGCTTATGGGCAGTGAGGTAGGACCCCGCCGCCAGTTTATTTATGAACATGCAGACGAAGCAGAGATCGACGCATAACAGAGAGGACAGACAGATATGGCGGAGAAGATATTAAGAACCGAATACAGCGAGGAAATGCAGAAAAGCTACATGAATTATTCCATGAGCGTTATCACTGCAAGAGCGATCCCGGATGCAAGAGACGGGTTAAAGCCAGTTCAGCGCCGTGTTCTCTATGACATGAGCCAGCTTCATCTGGACCATGATAAACCACACAGAAAATCAGCCCGTATCGTAGGCGATACCATGGGTAAATACCATCCACACGGCGACAGCTCCATTTATGATACCTTAGTTGTCATGAGCCAGGAATTCAAAAAAGGAATGGCATTGGTAGACGGCCACGGAAACTTCGGCTCCATTGAAGGGGACGGGGCTGCGGCTATGCGATATACAGAGGCAAGACTGGAGAAATTTGCCCAGGAAGTTTATTTAAAAGACCTGGACAAGACCGTTAATTTCGTGCCAAACTACGATGAAACAGAAAAAGAGCCGGAAGTCCTTCCTGTACGTGTGCCAAACCTTTTAGTAAACGGCGCAGAGGGAATTGCCGTTGGTATGAGTACCAGCATTCCTACCCACAATTTAGGGGAAGTAGTGGATGTAGTCCAGGCATATATTGATGATCCGGCAGCTCCTACAGAAGAACTGATGGAATATCTGCCGGGACCTGACTTCCCAACCGGAGGCATTATTGCAAATAAAAGCGAGCTGCCACAGATCTATGAAACAGGTGTTGGCAAGATCAAATTAAGAGGCCGTTTTGAGGTAGAACTGGGCAAGCGGAAAGTTGATAAGGACAAACTGATCATCACAGAGATTCCTTATACCATGATCGGTGCAGGTATTAATAAATTCCTGGTAGATGTGGCAGATCTGGTAGAGTCCAAGAAGCTGACCGATGTAGTGGACATTTCCAACCAGTCCAATAAGGACGGTATCCGCATTGTGTTAGAACTTCGCAAGGACGCAGATATTGACCGTATTAAAAATATTCTTTATAAGAAGACCAAGTTAGAAGATACTTTTGGTGTCAACATGCTTGCCATTGCAGACGGCAGGCCGGAAACATTAAACTTAAAAGGCATCCTGCGTAATTTCATGGAATTCCAGTATCAGAATACCGAGCGCAAATACAATGTGCTTCTGGAAAAAGAACTGGATAAGAAAGAAATCCAGGAAGGTCTGATCGCAGCCTGTGACTGTATTGACCTGATCATTGCCATTTTACGTGGTTCTAAGAATTTAAAAGATGCCAAGGCATGTCTGGTAAACGGCGACATTTCCAATATTCATTTTAAAGTAGCCGGTTTTGAAGAAGATGCAAAGAAGCTTCATTTTACAGGGCGTCAGGCATCTGCGATCCTGGAAATGCGTCTGTATAAGCTGATCGGATTGGAAATATTAGCCCTTGAAAAAGAACACAGAGAGACTTTAAAGAAGATCGCCGAATACAAGAAGATCCTTGGCAGCAGAGCGGTTATGAACCAGGTGATCAAAGATGATCTGGCTGCCATCAAAGCAGAATTTGCTATTCCAAGACGGACCCGTATTGAAGACGGGGCAGAGGCTGTTTATGTGGAAAATGAAATTTCCGTTCAGGAAGTTGTTTTCGTTATGGACCGCTTCGACTATTGCAAGCTTCTTGATAAATCTACCTACGAACGCAACCAGGAGACCGTAGATACAGAACAGGTTCATGTGCTCCGCTGCTTAAATACAGATAAGATCTGTCTGTTCACCTCTGCCGGTGTCCTTCACCAGATCAAGGCTTTGGATATTCCATCCGGCAAGCTGCGTGACAAAGGCGTTCCTATTGAGAACTTAAGTAAATACGATGGCAGAAATGAGACCATCTGCCTTCTCACTACAGCCCGTGAACTGAAAGGCCGCATCCTTTTATTTGCAACCCGTCTTGCCATGGTAAAACAGGTGCCTGGAGAAGAATTTGAGACCAACAACCGTATGGTAGCAGCTACCAAGCTTCAGGAAGAGGACAGTGTGGTTTCTGTAACAATGATAAACGGGGAAACAGATGTAGTGCTTCAGACTACAAATGGAACGTTCCTGCGGTTCCCGTTAGAGGAGATCTCTGTTCTTAAGAAAGCCTCCAGAGGTGTCCGTGGTATCCGCTTAGCAAAGAATGAAGAACTGGAAACAGTATATCTCATCGGTGAAAATCCGATCATCGACTATAAAGGCAAAGAAGTTCATTTAAACAGGTTGAAACTGGCAAAAAGAGATGGAAAAGGCAGTAAAGTCCGTTTGAACTAAACTTCTGACAAACAAAAATAAAGCCATGTCCGCGATATAAATACAAATGTGCGCAAAAGACGAATTTTTAGTTGCATTTTTCCCGACTTTGTTATAGTATAAGGAAAGACTCCCCGATACGGGGCAAAAACGAAAGCAGCGGCTGCCCCAAAGCCCTGCGGAAGATGAGGAGAGGAACTATGGAAAAGAAATTAAGAGTTGGTATCTTAGGTGCAACAGGTATGGTAGGACAGAGATTTATCTCTCTGCTGGAAAATCACCCATGGTATGAGGTAGTTACAGTAGCTGCCAGCCCAAGATCAGCAGGAAAGACCTACGAAGAAGCAGTAGGTGACCGCTGGAAAATGACCACTCCTATGCCGGAAGCTGTAAAGAAGCTGGTTGTTATGAACGTAAACGAAGTAGAGAAAGTAGCTGCCAGTGTAGACTTCGTATTCAGTGCAGTGGATATGACCAAGGATGAGATCCGTGCCATTGAAGAGGAATACGCAAAGACAGAAACACCGGTTGTTTCCAACAACAGCGCACATCGTTGGACTCCAGACGTTCCTATGGTCGTTCCGGAGGTAAACCCAGAACATTTTGATGTGATCGAATTCCAGAAAAAGCGTCTGGGAACTACCAGAGGCTTCATCGCAGTAAAGCCAAACTGCTCCATTCAGAGCTACGCACCTGTTTTAACTGCATGGATGGAATATGAGCCATATGAAGTAGTTGCAACTACCTACCAGGCAATCTCCGGCGCGGGAAAGACCTTTAAGGACTGGCCTGAAATGGAAGGAAACATCATCCCATACATCGGCGGAGAAGAAGAAAAGAGCGAGCAGGAGCCACTGCGTATCTGGGGCCACATTGAAAACGGTGTGATCGTAAAGGCAGAAAGCCCTGTGATCACCTGCCAGTGCATCCGTGTTCCTGTATTAAACGGACATACAGCAGCTGTATTTGTTAAGTTTAAAAAGAAACCAACCAAGGAACAGCTGATCGAGAAGTTAGTAAACTTCAAGGGCATTCCTCAGGAACTGGAACTTCCAAGTGCTCCAAAGCAGTTCATCCAGTATCTGGAAGAAGACAACCGTCCACAGGTAAGCCTGGATGTAGATTTTGAACATGGTATGGGCATCTCTGTAGGCCGTTTAAGAGAAGATACCGTATATGACTACAAATTTGTAGGACTTTCCCACAACACCGTAAGAGGTGCAGCAGGCGGTGCAGTTCTGTGTGCAGAACTTCTTACAGCTAAGGGATATATCGCAGCTAAATAATAAGTATAAGAAGTATGTTTTGTCCTCCTGGTATTTTGCCGGGGGGACATTGGATTAGTTACAGATTAATTATAAGGAGGTTTTCTTATGGCTATTCAGAAAAAAGAATTTGGTGTTATGCCTTCCGGGGAAAAGGTATACGAGTACACACTGACCAACAAAAGCGGTGTCAGCGCGTCGTTTATTGAACTTGGGGCAACCTGGACCAAAATGCTGGTTCCGGACCGTGATGGCAATATGGCAGATGTGATCTTAGGCTATGACGATCTTGCAAGCTATCAGGTAAATACACCTCATTTTGGCGCCCCCATCGGCAGAAATGCAAACCGTATTGGAAACGCAGTGATCACCATTGACGGAAAAGATTATAAATTAGAGGCAAACAATGGTCCTAACAACCTGCACAGTGGTCCGGATCTGTATCACAGCCGTTTATGGGAAAGCTGGGCATATGAGACAGCAGAAGGCAGCCGCCTGGACTTCTTCTTAAACAGCCCGGACGGAGATCAGGGATACCCTGGAAATGCAAAGATCCGCATCAGCTATACCTTAACAGAGGACAGCTGCTTAAAGATCGATTACAGCATGGTTGCAGATGCAGACACAGTAGCTAACTTTACCAACCATTGCTATTTCAACCTGGCAGGACATAACAGCGGCCCTGTAATGGATCAGCAGGTATGGCTTGCAGCTGATACATACACACCTGCAGACGCGGTTTCCATCCCAACAGGAGAGATCCTTCCGGTAGCAGGAACTCCTATGGATTTTACAAAGATGAAACCGATCGGACAGGACATTGAAGTTGATTTTGAGGCTTTGATCCTTGGACATGGATACGATCACAACTGGGTATTAAACCATGAAGCAGGCGTTCTTGGCATTGCAGGTAAGGCAAAAGATCCAGCAAGCGGCCGTGTGATGGAAGCATACACAGATCTTCCTGGAATGCAGTTTTATACTGCAAACTTCTTAAAAGATGAGCGCCCTGGAAAAGGCGGTGCCCACTATGACAGACGCCATGCGTTCTGCTTTGAGACACAGTACTATCCAGATGCCTGCCATAAGCCAAACTTCCCGTCACCGATCTTAAAAGCAGGAGATACTTATAAGACAACTACCATTTATAAGTTCTACGCAGAATAGGGTCAGACGGATACTGCCGGCAGGCAGATCTTCAAAAATATACAGTACAAAAAGGACAGTCTATTGCTGGAAAATGGCTTTGGACTGTCCTTTATAACTTCTTGCAAGAGCCCTGAAAAAATGGTATACTTATAAAATATGTCTTTAAATAATGAGGAATCAAATGTCAAAATCATTATACATTGCGGAAAAGCCCAGTGTAGCCCAGCAGTTTGCAGATGCATTGAAAATACGGGGACGTCGCGGAGACGGCTATATCGAGTCAGATGAGGCGATCGTCACCTGGTGCGTGGGACATCTGGTGACCATGAGTTACCCGGAAGCCTACGATATGAAATACAAGCGCTGGAGTCTGAATACACTTCCTTTTCTGCCAAAAGAATTCAAATATGAAGTAATACCAAGTGTGGAAAAGCAGTTTTCCATTGTAAAAGGACTTCTTACAAGGCCGGATGTAGATACTATTTATGTCTGCACCGACTCCGGACGGGAAGGAGAGTATATTTACCGTCTGGTAGCCCAGATGGCTGGTGTAAAGGACAAGCACCAGAAGCGTGTGTGGATCGACTCCCAGACCGAAGAGGAGATCCTTCGCGGGATCCGGGAAGCAAAAGATGAGTCTGAATATGACAACCTTTCTGCCTCTGCTTACTTAAGAGCCAAAGAAGATTACCTTATGGGTATCAATTTTTCCAGAGTACTGACCCTGCGCTACGGGCCGTCTATGTCTCAGTATCTGGGAACAAAATTTACAGTCCTTTCCGTAGGCCGTGTTATGACCTGTGTCCTGGGAATGGTAGTCCGCAGGGAGCGGGAAATACGAAACTTTGTAAAAACCCCGTTCTACCGTGTTCTTGGAAGCTTTCAGGCAACTGCAAAAGACGGTACACCTGTGCTGTTAGACGCAGAGTGGAAGGCGGTAGAAGGCTCTAAATATTTTGGAACGCCCTATCTTTATAAAGAAAATGGTTTTAAAGAAAGGGAGAAAGCAGAAGAGCTGATCGCCTACTTAAAAGAAGAGCCGCCTTTAGAGGCAAAAGTCCTTTCCAAAGAAAAGAAGAAAGAAACGAAAAATCCGCCTCTTCTTTATAACCTTGCGGAACTTCAGAATGACTGTTCCAAAATGTTTAAAATAAGCCCGGATGAGACTTTGAAAGTGGTCCAGGAACTGTATGAGAAAAAGCTGGTCACATATCCGAGAACTGATGCCAGAGTCCTTTCAACAGCTGTTGCAAAGGAGATCTATAAAAATATTAACGGTCTCATGCGCTATGAACCAATGGCAGGTTTTGCAAAAGAAGCAATGAATCTTGGAAGTTTTAAAGGGATCGCAAAGACCCGTTATGTCAATGACAAGCAGATCACAGACCATTATGCCATCATTCCTACAGGACAGGGAATGGGAAACTTGCGCGGACTGTCCCCGTTATCTGAAAAGGTCTATCAGGTAGTTTGCCGCCGGTTTTTAAGCATCTTTTATCCGGCTGCCATTTACCAGAAATACAGTCTGGTACTGGAACGGAAAAAAGAACAGTTTTTTGCAAGCTTTAAAGTGCTGTCAGAACCTGGTTATTTAAAGGTGGCAGATGTGAACCTGGCAAAGAAAAGCAGCATCCAGGAGACCTTTTCTGATGAGAAAGAGGGAAATTCTGCACAAACAGATGAAAAAAACGCGGAAATTCCGAAAGTTGACCGAACTCTGCTGTTACAGGTGCTTGCAGATTTGAAAAAAAATGATATACTTACTATAGCGGATCTGAAGGTGAAGGAAGGAGAGACTTCTCCACCAAAAAGATATACCTCCGGTTCCATGATCCTGGCTATGGAAAATGCCGGCCAGCTGATCGAAGATGAGGAGCTGCGGGCCCAGATCAAGGGCAGCGGCATCGGCACCAGTGCCACCAGAGCGGAGATACTGAAAAAACTGGTCAGTATCAAATATCTGAGTTTAAATCAGAAGACCCAGGTGATAACCCCGTCTCTGTTGGGAGAGATGGTTTATGAAGTGGTGGACCACTCCATCAGGCAGTTATTAAATCCTGAGCTGACTGCTAGCTGGGAAAAAGGTCTGACTTATGTGGCGGAAGGTTCCATTACATCGGATGAATACATGGAAAAACTGGAACGTTTTGTTGCAATGCGCACTGTAAACGTGACCAGATTGAATAACCAGTATGATATGCGGGGACTTTTTGACGCGGCTGCCGCCTTTTACAAAACAAAAAAGGAGAACTGATTACAATGAAACTGAAGGAAATGAAAATTAAAGAGCTGTTTGATACAAGCCATACAATTGCTGAGAGAATTTTTGATAATCATACTTATGCCTGGGAAGTACTTCCGGAGATCGGTGATTTCATCCGTTCTTTAGGACCTCTTCTTCCGGAAAATGAATACCGCAAGATCGGCACTGATATCTGGGTACACAAGAGCGCAAAAGTAGCACCTACCATTATGATGGCTGGTCCTATGATCATCTGTGAAGGCGCAAATGTACGTCACAGCGCATTCTTAAGAGGAAATGTTATCATCGGCGCTGGCGCTGTTGTAGGCAACTCCTGTGAATTAAAGAATGCTCTGATCTTTGACGAAGCACAGATCCCACACTTTAACTATGTTGGTGACTCCGTACTTGGATATAAGGCTCATATGGGCGCAGGCGCAGTTACTTCCAATGTAAAGTCTGACAAGTCTTTAGTTGTAGTACACGCAGAAGATAAGGACGTAGCTACCGGATTTAAGAAATTTGGCGCGATCCTTGGCGATGGCGTAGAAGTAGGCTGCAACAGTGTTCTTAATCCAGGAACTGTTGTAGGTAAGGAAAGCAACATCTACCCATTATCCAGCGTAAGAGGCTGTGTTGCTGCTCACTCCATCTACAAGAGCCAGGACAATATCGTAGCAAAGGAAAACCGTGAAGAAGCTCCGGCACCAAAGAAGAGAGCAACCAGAAAGCCAAAGGTTGTGAAATAACGTAATGTGCGCAGCAAAAAACAAGCGGCTGCGGTAGCAGACATTTGTTTTTTGCAAGCCATTAACGAACGAACCGCCCGCGAAAGCGGGCAGTGGAGCGCGTAAGCGCGTGGTTCGTTAGTGAAGAATATATAATAAAACCCCCGCTAACCAGCGGGGGTTAATTTTTTACGTCCTATTTTGTTCCGAAGATACGATCTCCCGCATCTCCAAGACCTGGGCAGATATACGCATTTTCATTTAAACATCTGTCTAAATGTCCAACATAAATCTGAATGTCCGGATGTGCTTCCTGCAGTTTCTTAAGACCTTCCGGTGCTGCGATGATGGCCATAAATTTGATCTTCTTTCCACCGTGCTGCTTGATGAAATTAACAGCTGCAACAGCAGATCCACCGGTTGCCAGCATTGGGTCAGTAACAACAATGGTACGTTCCTCGATCGGATCCGGAAGTTTGCAGTAATATTCATGAGGCTCATGTGTCTCCTCATCTCTGTAAAGACCGATATGTCCGACCTTAGCACTTGGAACCAGTGCCAGGATACCGTTTACCATACCAAGACCTGCTCTTAAGATCGGCACAACTGCCAGCTTACGGCCTGCGATCATAGGTGTCATACAGGTCTCGATTGGTGTCTCAACTTCTACATCTTCCAGAGGAAGATCTCTTAAAGCTTCGTATCCCATCAGCATGGCGATCTCTTCGATCAAAGCGCGGAATTCATTTGTACCGGTGCTTTTCTTTCTTAAAATAGAGATCTTGTGCTGGATCAATGGGTGATCAAAAACAATTACATTTTCCATAGTTTTTTGCTGCTCCTTATTCGTGTTGTATAAGACACAGATACTTGTCTGTCTTTTCTGTTTCCTATTATAACTGATAGCGTGGATAATGGCAACGTTAATTACTTGGTAGAAGGATCAAATGCAACGATCACATAATCTCCCAAAGCGTGGGGGACCGGAACGGAAAAGCAGATAGTTCCGTGGTTTTCATAGCTGAAGGATTCCGGCCATACAGTATCAGATGCCAGCGGAAAGTCGGCTCCGTTAAATACCTCTGTAAGGATATCCAGATCCAAACTGTCACGATACTCTAAAAAAGCTTCCTTCTGATCCTGGGTTATACCTACAAATTCCACATCATCACTTAAAACATAACCGGCCATAGTGTAGCCATCTGTGTAATCAGAAAGCCCAAGATTTCTTACCTGGTTCAGATCCACTGTGTTGGTATAAAAAACACTGACAGGATAAGCAGCTCCATTACTCATGCGGTCTCCTTTGTAAACAGCAGTGAGACGCTTCCGGTCTGCAGATATGACTTCGCATTTTACAGTAAGAGTATCTGCGGTTTCATCCAGATCGTTTGCCTGAATAATGGAAAGGGCATTGGTCTTTAAAAGTTCATTTACATTGTCCTGTTTTGCGCTGTCGTTCATCTGGCTTACCACCGGATATTGAATGGAAATATTTCCGGAAGAATAAGTCTCAAGCTGTACGCTGATACCTGTAGTTCCTTCTTTAACAGTCTCACTTTCCTGAACAGAAGAACTTTCCTCCACAGTTGCAGGTTCTGTTGCTTCCGGGACACTGGTAGCTTCCTGGGTATGTATGGTAGACAGATCCGTATCCGCCGGAGCGAGACCAAAGATAAGACCGATGGAAACTGCGCCGACCACAACAGCAGCACCTATGGCACCGATAATGATCTTTTTGGTTGTATCCATAATTATTTCCTCCTCGTATAGTATTTCTTCCTTATTATATATTACTCTGCTTTTATGGACTCTGTATAAAGAAATACTTACAAATTCATGAAGGATAACAGGAATATATTTTCATTTCCTTTCATATAGTATAAGAGCGTGTCAAAAAGGTTATGTCACGCAGGATAAAAACGGGAGGGAATGTAAAATGACATATTTAGAACTGGTTGCAGCAGTAGGCAGCGTACCTATGGATATTGCCTGTATGTACTTTAACGGCAGGCTGACAGAACGGGAAATGAAAAATGTGATCGGTTGGAAAAAGGCCGGTCTGGTGGAATGTTTTTATCTGCAAAATAGAAATGATCAAAATAATCAAATCCATAAATGAATATTGAAAATAAATACCCCTTGTGCTACATTTATAATTGGGTGTGAACAAAAGCAAAGGGGCTGTTGATGTGGGAGAGAAGAAGTTATATGTTAATTTATTAGGAGAGTTTTCTGTGTGGTACGGAGACAAAAAGGTGTACATGGGACGTACATCTACCGGCCGCCAGGCACAGCTGTTCCAGCTTCTGATGATCAGTCCGGGATTTCAGATATCCAAGGAAAAATTAATGGCGGACATTTATAAATCAGGAGAGTTCAATAACCGGAACAACAGTGTCAACAATGCGATCTATCGTCTGAGAAAAATGCTCACGGATGCGGGGGTTCCAGGTGACGAATATATCGCCATTGAAAATGGAAACTGTGTGTGGAAAGAAGATATACCTGTTCAGGTAGATACTGTGGAATTCAAACGGCTGTTAGAAGAAAGCCGGGATGCAGAAGATGATGATAAACTTCATATACTTCAGGAAGCCTGGCTTCTCTACAGAGGACCGCTGCTTGCCAGCAATTCCATTGAAGAATGGGCTATTCCTGAGAATCTTCATTATAAAGAACTGTATCGTGACTGTACCAACCAGATCGCGGATATATTAAAAGAAAAAGAACGCTGGGAAGATCTGTATACCCTGTATACAACTGCATTGGGAATAGAGACTTACGAGGAATGGCAGTTAGGGCAGCTGGATGCGCTGATCGCTTTAGGAGAGTATGAGAAAGCATATAAAACATATGAAAAAGCGGTCCGGATCTATACAGAAGTTTCGGATCTGCCTGTTTCCGAAGAGATGTTAAAGCGTTCCCGCAAGATCAGCCAGTACTTAAAAGGTGGTTATGAGGATCTTGACGATATCCAGGTAAGCTTTCTGGAAGTAGCCAAGAAAAGTGAAGAACAGGTATATGAGTGCCCATATCCAAACTTTATGGATGTGTACTGTTCCATCTTAAGACTTGGTGCCCGTATAGAGGTTGTTTCCTGCCTGATGCAGTGTACCATTGTAAATAGGAAGAAACTGCCGGTACAAAAGGCAGTTGCAGCGAAAAAAGCGCCCTTCTTTTACAGGCGATCAAACAGACGCTGCGTTATGGTGATATATTTACGCAGTATAATACATCAAGATTTCTGATCATACTAAATCATACTAAAAAGGAAAATGGAAAGATCGTCTTTAACCGGATCGCCAAAGTTTACGAAGAACTTGGCGGAAATCGCAGGGATATTGACTATCAGATCACTCCTATGTATCAGGAATAATATAATTGTTCATATTGTCCAACAGATATCTCAGACAGATTAAACTCTGCCTGGGATATTTTTTTAAAATTAAAATATTTCTTCAAAAATGGCACTTTTTTTGTAACTTGTGATAAAAACCGTGATAAGGAAAATGATACCATAAATACAACAAGAGAAGAGGTAATTGTCAGACAGTTGAACATATATTATTGAGGAGGGAGTTGTATGAATCAGCTACGCAAAGCGAAAAGCAGAAACCCCAGAAGACACGCTGTGTTGCCTCGTAAGTATATAAAGGTGGTTGTTACATATGTACTGTTATTTGCCATTGTATTCAGCAATATGAGCAACCCACTACTCAATGTATTTGCAGGGCAGAAAAAAGAAGAATTCCGAATTCATGCGGATGAACTCCAACGGGCAGCAGAAGAAGCCCTGGAGGAAGGAAACATCGTCGAGGAACCATTAGACTTCTATACGAAAGACTCTTCGTTATTAAAAGAATACGAAGAACTGTTCGCAGCAGACGGTACTCTCTATGAGATCTTTCCGGATTATGAGAGAGAATATTATCTGGACGATATCGAACTTCGGATCTTCCTTCGGATCAGTCCTGATGCAGATCCAGACTCCTACGCACTGACCGGAGAAGAAACACTGATCTTCCTTTATACAAACGGAGGAGAAGAAACAGTAGCAGGCAGGGTAAATATTGACGGATACATTTCCGGTATCTGCAGCCTGAAATCTTACATGACTGCATTTGAAAAGAAAGAAAACAGCGGCAGCCATAACAGCGGTAACAGCAGCAGCTCCGGAACAAAAACAGAACCGGGAATTGATCCTTCAGAAACTGAGACAGCAGAAGAAGTTCCCGGAACAGATCAGGAACCAAATGATGATGGAGAAAAAAACTCACAGGTTGACTCCGAAACAGAAGAAGTAAAAGAGCCGGAAGCTTCTGATACTGGAAAAAATGATGATGAGGATAAATCTCACGAAGATGGTTCTGGTGCAGAAAATTCCAACACAGAAAACAACGGATCTGACAATGAGGAAAATCCGGATACAGAAGATGAGAATGATGCCTCTGAAAACACTCCGGACGAGAACCAGGAAGAAAATACTTCTGATAATGAAAATTCAGAAGATACTGGTTCTGATAATGAGGACCAGGGAGAAGAAGCATCCGACAACGGTGACTCTTCCGAGGATGCCGGTGATACAGCAGACGATACAGACAACAGCAGTTCATCTGATACAGTTGCTTCCATTTCTATCCATTCCAGAATTTTCCTGACAGATACAATGCAGGAAGAGACGGAAGAAAAAACAGAGGCACCAACAGAAGAAGAAACGGAAAAGGAAACGGAACCGGAGACCGAAACTGAAACAGAAACTGAGCCGGAAAAAGAAACCAGCGCAGAAGCAACGGAACCGGAAACCGATCCTGTACCAGAGGAAACAACACCTAAAGAAACCACTGCTGATGAAACTCTTCCGCAGGAAACACCAGAAGAGACAACAGCGGCTGAAAACAAAGATAATACCGGCACAACAGAAACAGGAGCAGCTGCAAAGCCTGAAACAGAAGAAACAACAGCTGCAGATGATACAAAGCTTTCTAATCTGCCGGGTGCAGTAGAAGAGACAGAAACAGAACCTGGATTTGAACGTGTTGGAGTATTAAAAGGTGAGACTTACAATCTGGTAGCATTAGATCAGACAATAACAGCAAGAGCTTTCACCGCAAAGCTTTCTGATATGGGATTTGACAAAGATGAACTGGAAAGCCAGGGACACATCATCAATTACATGATCGATCCTGTAGGCAGCGCAGAACTTGTAAAAGCACCAAAACTTACAAGAGACGGCGCAGAAGTAACCTTTGGTGTGATCCCGCAGACAGGTTATAAGATAACAGAAGTCACTGCAAACGGTGTGGAACTGGAAGAGACCGATCCGGAAAACATCGCCAGTCCATCCAATGCAGAAAGAGCTGACGAGGCTGTCTACTATACGATCCCGGAAGTTTTAGAGGATCAGGAAGTAGAGATCTTCTTAGAGGAGATCGTACCGGGTACGCATCCGGCATTTGAATACGCTGAAAACATAAATGGTGTAATTGTTACTATCTCTGCTGCAGAAGGAATTCTTCCAGAAGGAACTACTGCAAAAGTTATCGAAGTAACAGGCCATGTAGAAAATGCTGTTAAAGAGAAAGTAGAAAGTGAAGCAGCAGAAACTGATTCAGTAGAGGTTAAATCTGTACTTGCCTACGATATCACTCTTTACGATGCACAGGGCAATGTATTAAATGACAGCTGGAGTACAAATGGTTATGTACATGTAAGCTTTTCAGGATCAGTCATTGAAGAAAAGAGCAAAGAAGCCGAGACTGTTGAAATTTCGCATCTGGATACAGAAGCAGACACTATAGAAAACGTAGTAACTGTAAATGAGATCAAAGCCTTAGAACAGGTAGCAGATCCGGTAGCAGTTCCGGAAGAGGCAAGCGTTGAAAGCGTTGCTTTTGAAGCGAAGCATTTCTCAACTTATACGGTGACGTTCTCTAACAACGGCAGTACCACTTCCGTGCGGTTTGAATTTAAAGATACCGATAATGGAGATGTTGGTTCTGGCTCCTATTCATTGTGGAATGTTTTTACGGATAATAAGGAATATACTACAGAAGAAGCTGTTAGTGCGGTATTAAATAGTGCTAATCAATCCAGCGTGATGGATGAGTATATTTTTAAAGAAGCTAAAACAGCACAGAATGGTGGAGCCACATTCACTAAAATACAAGTAAAAACTACTACTTATGGTTACTATGGAACATCCCGTAAATTGCAGGTATACACAGAGAGTGGTTGGCAGGATGTTTCATCAAACTCAACATTGTATTTTACATTTGAAAAAATATATGTAGTACGGTTTAACGGTAATGGAAATACATCCGGTTCAGCTCCGACAATGATCACAGTGGCAAATGCCGGAACAGAGATAACATTACCAGGAGCTGGAACTCTTGAAAAGAGTGGATATTCATTTGTTGGATGGACAGAAAATCCAACAGCTAGTACTGATGAGTTTGAAAAAGGAAATGTTACAATATATCCTGCAGGTAGTTCTTTAGTGGTAAGCGAGAATAGAACTTTGTATGCAGTATGGGCGGAAAACAATCCTAATGTTAAAGTGCATTTCTTCATACGATTAGATGCAAGAATTATAAATGAGCCGTCGGGTGCACCTAAATCAGAGTATACGGGACATGATACATCTAGCGGTATGTATTTCAACTCTAGTGAAAAAGTTCTTAAAGAAGCTAAATTTGTAACAGATCCTACAGGAGAAAAAGTTGTAGATAACTTAAATAAATTACCAACTAATGCAGCAATTGCCACAGCGGTAAATAAGTATCCGACAAGTTTAAATAATAACTATGGTCAACGTTCTATAACTGCAGATGATTTAGCTGAAAATGGAGATTTTTATGTAATATGGTATGTTGTTAAATTACCTCAACAGTTAGATGGTTACTGGCACGTAGATGGTGTTCTTCTTAAAAAGGATAAGGTTACATTAGCCTATGATTTGAACTGTACTGATTATACAGCAGATAGTAAAACACCTGTTGGCGGTTCATATGAGAAAAACACTACCGTAGACGTTTCGGATAATTCAGGTTTTAAACGTCCTGGTTATACCTTTGTTGGGTGGAATACTGATAAGAATGGTAAAGGAACTTCTTATCCAGGTGATGGTAAGGGTAAAATAACATTAATACAAAATACCGTATTATATGCACAATGGGTCAATGCTTCTGGAGGATTAAACATCAAAAAAGTATTGAACAATGCTTCTGCATCAGATGATATTACAAAAGTAACATTTGCTTTGTATAAGTCAGATGATAGTTGGAATAAGGGAGATTTAGTTGTAGCTGATCTTCATCCAAATGCAGCAGGAAATGTCCTTTATCAGTTGCAGCATGATCCAAACGTATCCAAGTATCTCCTTTATGAAACTGCTACAGCAGATGGCTATCAGTTATTAACAGAGCCATTAAAGATAACGGTAACCTTTACGATGGATAATAAAATTGAATATACGGTTGACGGTCAGTCAGGAACATATTCAATTACTAATCCATTTACCGTTGTCAATTATGCAGGAGTTATCTTACCAGATACCGGTGGTTCCGGTCTTGATCAGATCCGCCGCATCGGATGGTCTGTAGTTATTACATCTGTGTTATATGCAGGCTTACAGTTAAGCCTGACATTGAAACGTAAACGTGAAGAATAATACTTCACAGTAAAAACAGCAGTACACACTGCGGGGCACCCCGCTCCGCAGCGTATAAAAAATAATAAAAAATTAATTATCCAAAAAGGGGAATTTTTCTTAAAAGAAAGGAAAGATGATTATGAAAAAGATGAGAAAAGTAGCAGGAATGTTAATGGCGGCAACAGTAGCAATGGCAATGCCTATGTCAGCGATGGCAGCAAATATTACGGTAGAAAAAGCTGTGAAAGGTGCTACATATAGTGCGTATAGAGTATTTGATTATACTAAAGATGACAATGGTGGTTATTCTTATACTATTTCTGATACCAGTCCATGGTATAATTTTATTAAGAGCCGTTCCGAATTTACTTTAACCCCAACCGCAAAAGATCCTCACTTATATGTTGTAACATCTGAAAGTTTGAGTGCTGAAGTTAGTAAGGATATTACAAAACGTACACTTACACAGGAATTAGCCAATGCTATGAAAGCTGAAGCTAAAAACATAACCCCAGAAAAAACTGTAACTGTAACAGAAGATACGGCATCCTTTGATATTCAAGAATTAGGTTATTATTTTGTAGATACAACAACAGGTACTTTGTGTTCCTTAATTAACAGCTCTGATGATGAAAAAGTAGCAGAGAAGAATGAATTACCAACTCTTACTAAAACAATAACCAATATTGACAAAAATACATCCGATAATTTTACAGTATATATAGGTGAAACTGTAAATTACGCAATTACAGTTAATAAGGGAAAAGGTACTACAAATGAAATCATAGTTCACGATGAAATGAATGAACATTTATCACTGAATAACGATATTGTAGTTACCACAGCAGATGGTACCGTATTAACAAAAGGTGATCAGCTTGGCAAGGGTGATTATACCATTAATACAAGCCCAGATAATGACAACTGTACTTTTGAAATAACTTTAAATGAAGATTATGTAAAATCTATGGCAGATAATGCAAGTGTAACTATTACATATTCTGCAACTGTATTATCCACAGGAACAAGTGGAGAACCAATGGAGAATAAAGCACATATTCAGTACTTAGAAAAGGAAAATCCACCAGAAGAAGTTGATGTATATGAATATAGCTTTAATCTTAAAAAGGTAATAAAAGATACAGACACTGTTTTAAGTGGCGCTGAATTTGAATTAAGAGAAGGTGATAAACCACTTTATTTTGTAGAAGACAAGAATGACGCAGATGAACTTATTGGATATCATGTAGTTCCAAAGGGTACAACAGGTGCAACTACAACTATTGTAGCAGGTGAAGTAACTATTAGAGGTTTAAAGAATGGCACATATAGCCTCGTAGAAATTAAAGCTCCACAGGGATATAATCTGTTAGATAAAGCTGAAAGCGTAGTAATTTCTAATGCTAATAAAGCAGATATTGTAACTGTTGAAAACTCTAAAGGTATCCAGCTTCCATCCACCGGTGGCATCGGTACAACAATCTTCTACGCAGCAGGTATCGTAGTAATGGCAGGCGCTGTATTCTTCGTAGTACGCAGCAGAAAGCATGACTAATTGACACGTAAATCCTATTCACGTATAATGGATTTATAAAAGACATTGTGAAAAAAGTTTTATGAAGTAACCATAAACCCAGGAGGTGCGGAAAGACCGGATGAGAAAACGAATTTCAACTATCATATTTGTGATCATTTTCCTGATCGGTCTTTCCATTCTCCTTTATCCTGCGGTCAGTGAGTATGTGAATGAGAGACATTCCTCACGGGCGATAGCTTCTTACGACAAGCTAGTAGAGGAACTTCCGGAGGCGGATTATTCCAAAGAACTGCAGGACGCACAGGCTTACAACGAATATCTTGCTCAGTTTGACAATCTCAGTGCAGCAGCCAATACCGAAAAGGAAAGAGAAGACAGTCCTTATGAAAATCTCTTAAACACTGGTGGTTCAGGGATCATGAGTATCATCAATATACCGGGAATTGCGGTAGAACTTCCTGTATATCATGGTACGGATGAAGGCATTTTACAGGTAGCAGCAGGACATTACGAAGGTTCTTCCCTTCCTGTAGGCGGTGAAAGCACTCATGCGATCATCACCGGACACAGAGGACTTCCTTCAGCAAAGCTGTTTACGGATCTGGACCGCCTGGAAACAGGAGATGTGTTCTATCTGAAAACATTAGGAGAGATCCTGGAATATCAGATCGATCAGATCGTTACTGTACTTCCTTCCGAGGTAGACGGACTTTCCATTGAACCGGGAAAAGATTATGTGACACTGGTCACCTGTACTCCTTATGGTATCAACAGTCACCGGCTTCTGATCCGGGGAACACGGATCCCATATGATGAAAAATATGCAGAAAAGGTTCCGTTAAAACCGGCACCGGCAGTCAGTGACAGACCGGCGGAAGAGCAGGGACGCAAACTGGGTACAAGACAATGGATTCTATTTGCCATAGCTGCATTTGGAGTGGCAATCTTACTTGGAATCCTGGCACCTTCCGGAAAGAAGAAGGGAAAAGCCAGCAGCAAAACGGAAGAAACCGCTGACCAAAGAAACAAGGAACTCTCTCAGAACAGCAAAGCAGAGAAGAAAGAAGGAAGCCATGAAAAGAATGAAGAGGAAAAATAAAATGGCAGCTTTTCTGGCGGCAGTGATATTGATGACCATGAGCGTATGCCAGGGTGCATTCGCAGGCGAAACAGCAGGTATCGACACGGCCAGACCGGTATCTCTGACCATTGATCTGGAAGCGGAAAGTAAAAAAGCAACTATTTCCATTTACAAAGTAGGTGAATGGAATGGTGCAGAAGGAGCATATGCTCTGTCTCAGGAATTTACCGGTTCCGGAGCTGATATAGGAGATCATACTGCTACCGGCGTGCTGTCAGCTGCACAAACTCTGGAACAATTCATAAAAAATAATCAGATCGGAGCGTTGTCTACACAGGCAACTGCTTCCGGAAAGATCCAGTTTACAGGACTTTCATCCGGTTTGTATCTGGTATGCCAGTTCAAGGCTTCCGGTGATAATGTAACTGTAAGCCCGTATCTGACTACACTCCCGGTATTAAACGAAGAAACGAATACCTGGGTATATGATGTGAGATCCCTTCCGAAGTATGAAGCAGACTCCACTGGAGGCGGTGGCCACAGTGGTGGTGGCGGAGGCGGCGGTGGTTCCAGTACCACAGGACGTCACGCAGCCCAGACAAATGAGTCTGTAGACGTATCGGACAATGATGTTCCAAAAGCTGAAAATCCGATCGTGAAAGCAATTGAGGATGTACTGGTTCCATTAGGAATTCTCCCAAAAACCGGTGATAATTCTACTTCCATCGAGATCATGTCAGGGATCACCGTAATGAGTGCGGCACTCCTGGTATTGCTCATTGCAAAACGCAGGAGAAAAGATGCATAATAATAAAAACAGCGGTTGCCAGATAATTTGAGGCAGCCGCTATTTTTATGTCATGACTGAACTGTAACATTCTTATTCAGAACTTATTCCAAAACCACTTGCAAAACCACTTGCCAAAACAAGAACTATATGGTAAAATAATTTCCGTTGTGAAGAAATGCCGGCGTGTCGGAATGGCAGACGATGCAGACTCAAAATCTGTTGCGGGTAACCG
>ENA-OXEC01000173-OXEC01000173.1-human-gut-metagenome-genome-assembly--contig:-NODE-173-length-42978-cov-43.6065_pt1 | contig 42978 bp, 34 predicted proteins | sample MGYA00249351_ERZ652235 | MGnify/ENA primary metagenome ERZ652235 (study PRJEB26925, sample SAMN05826906) | human gut metagenome | biome: ENVO:2100002; feature: ENVO:00000062; material: ENVO:00002003...
AAATCTAAAAAAATTCGCTCACAAATACGTCCCAATCGTTCTCGTGAGCGAAAAAACAAACATCCAAGGAAAAAGCATCATCACAATAAAAAATCATGCATTTAAATTACAAATAATTGCATATTTCAAAATTCACTTTAACCAGTGGATTTATTTAGTGTACCATTTTTTAGAAGAAATTTAAATATATCATCTAAAAATAATCGTGATTTATATTTACAAATTACTTAAGTTGACGACATTGTCTGAACGCTCATACCATAACCTTTCTTCCATATCACGTCCAAGTTTTTCTGCTATAATAGCTAATGTCTCCATTGCTTTTATAAGAAAAGCTGATAAGTCTGGAGACTCTGCTACAAAATCATCCATAAATACCGTACTATTATCATATCCAGAGTCATTTCCATGATGATATTCACAAATTCCATCTTGATCAAAGTCTTTAAAGTTCAACCAAAAATTCACTTGCTTCTCAATACAATCAAATGCTTCTAATAATTGTTCCTTACTTAATTCAGTCTTTTTCATCATTTTTTCAATAAACAATCCATGAATTGGTGGCTTTGCGAAATTCCATCTTACTGTTGAATCACTAACCGAACCAGGTATTTGTCCGTTTTCATCTTGATGATCAAATAATACCATCATCTGATCCCAAGCTAGTTCATTATGAACATTCGCAAGAGCAAGAGCATTAAAGCAGTGATCCCAACTCCAAATTCCTTGAAATAAGTTATTTGACATATACATACCATCACGTTTTAATGATCCAAATTTTTTAACAGTACAAGACCAATCAACATATACTGCATTTTTATAAGCTTCTTCATATTCTGGAAGTACCTTAGGAAATGCTTCATAAAAAGCTTCAAACTTCTTAGTTGTTTCTTCAAGACTTGCTTCATAAGAATATTCTTTTTCTGTAGGTTTTATCATATGTGTAGGAATTTCTTCTATGACACATATAAAAGAATCATTATTTAATGAATTCACATCAATATAACTATTTATACTTCCTAATAATGATTTACTATTTTCTTGATTAAGAATCGCTTGTCCATTTACACTTTTAACAATATATTTTGTTAAGGTTTTATAGCTATTAATAATGTGATATGGCTTATCTTTTGTTCCTAGTGTGAAATTATACTCGTATTCACTAGATGGCATAAAATCTAATCTAAGTCCTGATTTCTCGCCTTCAACTTTAAATATTATTCTTGAATCACCATCAAAACAAATTTTTATACACCCTCCAGCAAAATTAATTTCAATGTGAAATAAATCTGCTTCATAAGTAAAATCCGCTTCTTGTCCATCAATCAAAGGTAGTATTTTACATACTGCTGGAGTGCTTCTTGACTTTCCTCTTAAAGATTTTAAATAAAGAGCTTCATCTTTTACTCCTCTAAAATTACATTTGTCATCTTTATAATATGCTAACGCCATGTACGAACCATATACACTTAATGGCACATTTCTTATATCCATTATACTGCCTCCCCTTCCATGCTCTCTTCCTTTAGTTTTTGTCTATCATACATTTTTACAAATGGAATTGCTAAAAGTACATAAAGAACTCCTAAAATAATTTGCCATACGAATCCTGAAATATGTCCACCTGTTGCTAAGAATCCATATATTCCTGGAGGTGTTGTCCATGTTACTCCGATTCCTGTTAATCTAGAAATAAGACCAGCAGCTGTAACAAAATAAGTAAGTACTGCACCAACAACATGTTCTAAAATATATGCTGTCCCTAAAAATGGATTAAATATAATTGGAAGACCAAATATAAGTGGTTCATGTATTCCGAATATTGCTGGTAATAATCCTATTTTAGCAATTTCTCTTATTTGTTTACTTTTTCCAACAATTAAACATGCAATACATATATATAAACCTACGCCTCCAATAAAAGAAAAATATTCATAAGTTAATATATTGGGTAGAGGTTGTCCATTCAAAGCTGCTTGACGATTAGCATCACTCATCATCATTAAAACTGGTGCTAATACACCAAACATTACAATAGAAGAACCATGAATGCCAAATACCCATAATAAGAATGTAATAAATATAGCAAAAGCATATCCGTAAATATTGCCTCCCATACCAGTTAAAGGCTTTCCAATAATGTCATTTATAATTACATGAATGTTTCCAAAAGAAGTATGTAATAGTGCAATTTTTAATACCCAAGCTCCTATAAAAATAATCGCCATAGGAATTAAGTTAGCAAATGACCCTGCTACTGCTGGAGGTACAGAACTCGGTAATTTGATTTGTAACTTTCGTGACATTAACAATCTATATAATTCTGGGATTACAAGTGCAATTACAATTGCAACTATCAAGCTTGTCGCACCTAATTTGGCAAACTCAAGCATCACAGTATCGTTTACATTAACTAGTGGTGTTAACAAGAAATACACACATAAGCTCATAACAATAGAATATATTGGATCTATAATATCCTTATATTCTAATGATAAGTTGTAAGAAATAAATAATAAACATATAATTGCTGCCAGATTCATAGTACCATCCATGAAAAATGTTACTTGATTCTGCCAAACTGATGCATCTGATACACCTAGTAAATTAGTAACAAAATTAATATAACCTTCTGATGGAAAATTTGCAATTAATAATGCAATTGCTGCAATAATAGTGAATGGTACATATGATACCATTCCATTTTTAATTGCATTTATATGTCTCTGAGTTGTGATCTTCTCTATTCCATCAAACATGCCTTCTTTTAATTTTTCAATATTCATAGTATTAATCTCCTTCCTCTCTTCTTATACGTGAAATTTATTATATGTATCTTCAGCAAACTTAAGAACTGCTGCTCCATCACATTTACCATAGTCTAATGTTTTTATAACTGCTACCGGTACTTTTTCTTCTACTAACTTTGTAACTTTCTTTTGCAGATAGCCCACTTGTGGCCCTAAAAGCAATATGTCAAAATTTCCCAACTCTCTTTTAATAGACGCTTGATCAACAGCCCAAATCTTATAATTTTTTCCTTGCTCTTCGGCTGCTTCTTCCATACGTGCTACTATTAGACTTGTTGACATTCCTGCATTACATGCTAACATAATATTCATTTTATACCTCTCCTTTTATTAATTTATTTATTATTTCATACAATTTTATAAATTCATCCGCTTGATCTTTCATAAGTATTGCTCCTGAAAGATGATCTTGAGCATGTACCAATATGATGTTTACATCTACTTTATTTCCTCTTGCCTCATTTTGAATTAGGCTTGATTGAATCTTATGAGCTTCTGACAATTTTTCTGTTGCAATCTCTAAGTGTGAATTCGCTTCTTCAAAATTGAATTCTCTTGCTGCCTCAATTGCCATTAATGATTCTGATTTAGAATCACCTGCATTAGCAATTAATTCAAATGCTATATCATAACTACTCTCGTTCATTAAAATTTCATCTCACTTTCTACTTTGTTTAGTAATTTGATTAATGTTTCAAATTTTTTCTTTTTTCTAAGTTCAGAGATATATTGCTTATTTATTAATAATTTTGAAGTTATTTTATAAAATTTTTGTATTTCCTTGCTTGGATTATTTTCAATAGAAACTAAAACTACAACTTGAACTTCTTGTTTTTCCCATATTATTGGATTTTTCAAAATAGCCACACATGCAAATGTTCGCTTACTTAATGTTCTACAGGGATGAGGTATTGCAACATAATTACCAAATTCAGTCTGTGCAATATTTTGTCTTTCAAAAACAGCTTTTTCAAAATCATCAGGTACATCCTCATTTTCTTTTATTATTTTGCACATATGATGTAGTACTTCCTCTTTAGTTGAACAATCTAGATCTTTTATAAATAGCTTTTCACTATAATAATTACCTATAGTTCCACCTGAACTTTTTGTTAATACGTTCATCACATTTTTTACATCTTCATCCTCTAAGAAATACTGTACTTCCAATATTGGTGCTGATACTTTTTCATTTATTGGAACTGTAGTGAAAATATAATCAATATATTTCATATTAACTTTATTGATACTATGAACATCACATGTCTGAATGTCATTAATATATTTTCCAAACCTCTCTAAATATTTATATTTCATAAATTGAGAACTTCCTTTTCCAGATGAACATACAATTAATATATTTTTTTTACGTACATCATATTTATCCCTTTCAAGAGCTAGAGCAAAATTTATTGCGAAATATCCAATTTCATCTTCTTTTAATTGCTTCTTATAGTTTTGTCCCAATATTCCACAAGCAAAAGTAGCTATAGAATATGCTAATAAGAATCTTTCTTTAATCTCTTTTATCATAGGATTTCTAAGTGTCATATCAAACTTCAATCTCACCTCTAGTGGTACTATATGCTGACTCAATGACATTTTTAATTCTAGATTATCACGAAAATATACTTTAAAAGACTCATAAATTTTGTCTAACATTTTTGTTACTAAGTCATATATTTCTTGCGTCACAACTAGATTCTTTTCTTTTTGACTATCATAAATTTTTTTACCTGCTAAATGAATTGCAATATATTTAATTTCTGATTTAGGATATGATATTTTGAATTTCTTTTCTATATTTTCAGCAATTTTACTTGCTAAAATAAGTTCTGATTCTAATGAGAACTGTTCTAGCTGTTCTTCTTGAAAAATGATATTATGCTCTTCTTGAATCCTTTGAACTGCCACAAAAATATGAACTAATAGATTCTGAAGCGATACATCTGAAATATTAAAATCACATTTACAAAGACATTCCTGCAAAACATGTGCAATATCATCCATCTTTTGCTTATCTTCTTTTGATATTTTTTTTGAGCCACACTTTATAGCTAAGCAGCTTGCAGTACACAGTCTTAAATCAAATTCTTCACCCTCAATTTTTATTCCATAATTAGGCTTTCTAATCAACTGCAAGTTATAATTGTTTAACTCCTTTTCTATTTTTTTTAATTCATTTGTTATTGTTTTTCTTGATATGTAGAGAATATCACTTAATTCATCTAATTTAATATAATCATCATTTTTCAATAAATATTCTTTAATATACTCTATTCTCTCTTCTGAAGTATTAGGAATTTCTATAGCCTGCTCTTTAAATTCCTTTTTCAAGTAATCTTTAAATAATTCTTCATCTTCTATAGCTAATCTATATCCATATCTATGTTTAACTTCAATGTGTGCACCACTATATTTTATAATGTCATCAAGTTGTTTTATTAATTTTCTTACGGTTTTATCACTAATGTCTAAAGCCTCAGCCAAATATACTGCGCTTTGATATTTTTGTATACTTAATTTTTTATATAAATCAATTAATCGTTTATCAATCAAGAATTTGGCTCCTCTCTAAATATATTTAATCAGAAGCTTTTGTACATTCTTATATTATCATCCATACTAATAAAACTCCATGAACAAATATTCCATTAATATAACGGAATATAATTCCTATTATTTATCTAAATAAAAAAGAATGCAGATAGAACTTATACTACCTGCATCCTTTTATTCTTTATATTTTTCTATATCACGATTTATTGAAAACAATAAGCTATTAAGCTCCCAAACTTCACCTTCATCAATTAATTTATTTAATATCTTTTGATATCTTGCGGCTTCTGCATTTTTTCCTAAAGAGATAAGTGTTAATAATGAATTCATAATGCTTGAAATTAAATGCGATTTTACTTCAAATAATTTTTGTGCATCTTTAATTTCATCTTTTATTTCCAACATTTCCTCATCTAATCTAAATGCGGCATCAGCAGAGCTTTTAAGCTTTTTCTTTAATTTATCTGGTATATTTTGCTTATATTTGTAATTTAACGAATGTTCTATTGTTGCCCAGAAATTCATAGCTAATGTCCTTATTTGAAATTCCGCTAATATTTCCACTTGTCCTTCAGCCATATTAACTGGATATTTTATTATCATATGATAACTTCTATATCCACTTTCCTTAACATTTCTCACATAATCTTTTTCATAAAGTATCTTCATATCCATACGTTTTCTTAAAATTTCTACTACTGTATCTATATCATCAACAAATTGGCACATAATTCTTATGCCAGCTATGTCTTCTAATTCATATCCAATTCTATCTATGGGAATCTCAAACTTATTTGCTTTTTCAAGCATACTTGATATTTCTTTTACTCTCCCTGTTACAAATTCTATTGGAGAGTATTCATTTTTCTTTCTATATTCTTTTCTAATTGATTTTAATTTAACCTTTAGTTCATCTACCGCTTGCTCATAAGGCATTAAAAAAGTTTTCCAATTATTTATTGCCATATAAATATTCTCCTTTAATTAAATCATCTTTATTATTATATCAGAAACTTAGAATTATGTATAAGACCACACACTAAATTTATAAAAATAATTCCACATATATATCATATGTAATTAATTTCTGTGATATAATGAATTAGAAATATGTATATTTTTACATTGGATAATTTTTTATTATAATACGAGGTGCATAATAATGTATGAAAATATGAAAGATCATATCTTCGATAAAAGTGTAGTTTGTCCTGTTTGTGACAACCACTTCAAAACAAAAGCAGTAAAAACTAAATCCCCGAGAATCCAATCAAAAGATTCTGATTTTTTTATAAGATATACAGTAGCAAATCCTTATTTTTATGATGTTTGGATATGCAATTCTTGTGGTTATGCTGCAATGAAATCTGATTTTGAAAATCTTAGATCATATAGACAAGAACTTGTTCGTAGTAATGTTACTCCTAAATGGAAACCACGTGAATATCCTACAATATTAGATGAAAATATTGCTATTGAAAGATATAAATTAGCATTACTAAATGCAGTTTTAATAAAAATGCCTTCTAGTACTAAAGCTATGATTTCTTTGAAGATTTCATGGATGTATAGAATGCTTGATGATTCAGAACATGAAAAAGTTTTCCTGGGACAAGCATTGGAAGGTCTTAACGATGCCTATATTAGTGAACCTTTTCCCATCTATGGCCTTCAAAGAGATTCCTTAATGTATCTTATAGGAGATCTTAATAGAAGAGTAGGAAATGACGAGGAAGCACTTCGCTGGTATTCTAGAACCATAATAAGTACAAATGCTACTTATAGAGTCAAAGAATTAGCACGTAATGGAAAAGAGCTTATAAAATCAAAAAATAATTAGATTTTCTTATTGGGAGGTATAAATATGAACTTATTTAAAAACAAAAATATTGATCCTATTAATAATGAAGTAACTAAACCTTCTTTGATTGGTGATAGTTTAAATAACACAAAAAATGATTTTAGAGAATTAAAAGCTATAGGTAAGAATATAAATAACGATATTAATAATATTGATTTTTCTGTTAATTCTTTACTTTCATCTAGTACCACTCAAACTAGTGAAGTAAATACATCTAAAAATATACTATCTGATTTCAGCTCTAATATGGAAGATTTAGCACTTAATATTACAAATGTTCATATAAAAGTTTTAGATACAGATAAATTAGCTGACACAGGTCTTAACACACTTAATAATTTAAATACATCACTAAGTGATCTTGAAAATGCTTTTGGAATCTCAACTACAACAGTAAATGCATTAGTTTCTAAATTAGAATCAGTAAATAGTATAACTGATTCAATTAGTCAAATAGCAGCTCAAACAAACTTATTATCTTTAAATGCTGCAATTGAAGCTGCTAGAGCTGGTGAAGCTGGTAAGGGTTTCTCAGTTGTTGCAGGAGAAGTAAGAAAATTAGCTGAAAACTCCAAAGAAGCTGTTCAAAGCATAACTAAAATTTTAGAAGAAATCAAAATTGATATATTGAATGCTTCAAATGCAATGAATTCTGGTAATTCCGCTATATCAACTCAACATAACTCAATAGAAGATGCTAAAAGTAATTTTTCTGAAATAAAAACCTCTATAGAAGAAGCCACTGACGAAATTTTGACTTGTATAGATAATCTTACAACTGCATCATCTAAGAAAGATGATGTAATAACATCTGTTAATAATTTAAGTTCTTCATTTCAGGAAAATGAGACTATAGCTTCATCATTATCATCTGAAGTTAAGTCAACTATTCATGATATTGATTCACTTAATAAATGCATATCAAAATTAGATTAATAATACCTAAAATAAATAATGGACGTAGAATCAGAGTTTAGTGGGAAATAACCGAAATTCAATATATGATATGCTCGATTGTAGGGAAATTTCAGCTTTTAAATTCTAATGGCAGAGGCTGTTCCAAAGAATTTAAAAGCTGAAATTTCCAATACAATACTACGCATATTCATATATTGAATTTCTTTGTTTTTCTCTAAACTTATTATTTAATGCATATAAGTTTCAATAAAGTTACTTCATATTGAGCCATATATTTTTTTGGGTTTAGGTCAGATTTTAATACGGATTCTTAATTAGAACATATATAATTTATATTTTGATAAATATCCAATACTTAAAAATATAATTTTCTATCAATATATAGGAAAAGTTCCGAATTACAGCATAGCTGCCCTTTGGCATATAATGCTTGGTGAGGTACGAACTTAGCAGTATAGCCCCTATTCATCTAATGATGAATAGGTTTCCTTATAAGTGCACATTCGTAAGGATTTATATTCTGATATTTATAAATCTATATCTTTTAAAAAATGGTAAAATATTAACTTTTTAAATCTTTAATATCTATAAATAACTATTCCTTAATTTAAAAATTTATTTATGTATAGTAACAATAATACCACTACTCTGAATTTAGATGAAACAAAGAAATAAAGCTCTTATGTTGGCGGTGTCTTGCATTCAAAAATGACGCTTTAGAATTCTTCATGTAGACTTGTTCCACAATTGTTTGTCCAATTTTACATTGGAGCAAACATTTGTGGGTACAATGTCTGCATGTTTGAATTCTTAGCGTCATTTTTGTAGCAAGCGAGCCACACATAAGAGCTTTATTTCGGTTATTATCCTCAAAACTCGGATTTTACAGTATTTTTATAGGATTAAAATCTAAATAATCAGCAGACGTCAAAATATATTCAACTCCATCTATATTACCTTCAAATAATTTTCCATATAAAACCGGGCCATGTAAATGTCCATATATGACTTTCTCAACATTAAATTCTTTGATTACTTTAATAAATTCTGATTCTTCAAATTTTTCATTTGTAGGAGGATAGTGCAACATAACTATTATGCTATTATAATTATCTTTTTTAGCAGCCTCCAATGAAAGTCTAAGCCTTATTAATTCTCTTTTATAGATTTTTTCATCCTTTGAAGTGAAACTATTAGCCCCTGGACATATCCAACCTCTTGTTCCACATATAGCATATTCTTTATAGGTATAATAATTATTTTGAAGAAATTTTGTTTTCTCATACATTGAATTTAATTTAGATATACTAGTCCACCAATAATCATGATTTCCTTTGCTAATGATTTTATTACCTGGCAGTTCATTAATCCAATCTAAATCATATACACTATCTTCTGCTTTTAACGACCAAGATATATCTCCTGCAATAAGAATTGTATCTTCATCAGTTATTTTTTCAAGCCAATTATTTTTTATTTTATCACAATGATTTTTCCATTTATCTCCAAATATATCCATTGGCTTTTCAACATTAAATCCTAAATGTAAATCTGAAATGGTATAAAGAGCCATTTTTTTCACCTTTCTATATTATAACTATCTTTTGTATATAAAATCTTATTATAACTTTTTATCTAAGTCAGTAACAAACGCTATTACATGTGCTACTGCTTCATATAGTTCTGTGGGAATCTCATCCCCTACATCAACATTACAAAGTAAATCTGTTAATTCTTTATTATACACAATTGGCACATTATTTTCTTCTGCTCTTTCGAGTATTTTATCAGCAATATGCCCCATACCAGATGCTGCAACTATTGGGGCGTCACTATTATATTCATATTTTAATGCCGCTGCTTTTTTTCTTTGATTCATATGTTCTGCTACACTCCTTGCATATCTATATATTCTCATTCCCTATATTACAGCAATCTATAACTTTTCTTTTCATTGTACAATGTACTTTTAAAGTTGTAAATTATTTTATACTCTAATGTCAATATTAGAAATACTCATATCATTAAAAAATTCTCTACAAGTTACTATATTAGCCGGATTTTCTTTAGATGATACAGTTACAGTTACATAATTACCAGATGCTGATAAGCCTTCTATTAATTTATCTTTATTTTTATTTAAAACATGTGTAAATTCATCTTCACATTTCAATTTTATATTTATTTTGTTAGGAATCATAGTTATATATCCATCAATTTCACCTAAATTTATAGTTTTTACACTAACAACCATCTTAGCATTTGTACTATCAATTTTCTTTCCATCTTTTCTATTGTCCTTAATAATTAACTGACATGGATACTCCTGAAAATTGCTTTGTATTGGAAAGTTTATATAATAATACTCATTATTTATAGTATTAAATACTTTTATGTCATTTATATTTTCTCTTATTAAATTTGTTATTTTATCATACATATTCTCATTTAGCTCTGTATGTGATAGCAGATTCTTCACAATATCTGCTACATTATTTATTCTTTCCTTTATCTGAACTTTTATATCATTCTTATCATTTAATAATAGTTTATCCAATTTATTAATTTCAAAATTTTTTATTTCATTAATTTCCTTACCTGTCTGGATATCCTTTGGCATAGAATCTGTTTTTACTACTTCATTTTCATTAAATTTTCTATTGATGAATTCGGTTAATTGTTTAAATTCATCATTTGTTAATGTAACTTTTCTACCTTCCTGATTCGATAAAAGTTGTTCTACCTTAGCCTTTGCAGAACCATCATTATTTTTTTCTGCTTCATTATTAACCATTTCCTTTATAAACTTATCTTCATCAATTATATTTTTTATTGTCCTAACTATATCCTTATTAGACTCTAGATTTTCTAATAGTTCTTTAGATAAATTTACGTTTTCTTTTTTATTAAAATCGATTTCCTTAGGTAAAACTGTCTCATTTTCTTTATTCTCTTGCCCGGCTAATGTTCTTAGTATATCTAATACATCCACTTTCTTACTTGATGGATCATTTTCATTATATATTTTAGTAGCCAGTGTACTTACATTATCTGATGAACTAGATGTTAATGTAGCCTGTGTACTATTTTCTATATTATTGGATAAATTATTCCCAGCACTAACATCCTTAGGAGATAATTCATTTTGTTTTAGATTTTCATTTAGCTTAATCAAAAGCTTTTCTATTGTAAAATCTTCCTTAAAAAGCCTATTAAAGCTTTTTATATTCTCTTCAGATAACTCAAGATTATTTTCAATGAATGCTAGTATATCATCTGCTGTCATGTTTTTAAATTCATTGAAAAATTTTGTTAGAAGTTCCTTTGCATTCTGTCCTTCACGACTATTTATATCTATATTATTACTTTCTAAATAATTTTTTATAAAGTTATTTATTTCTTCTGTATCAGAATTCATTAATTGACTTAGTTGAATTAGACCTTTCATCTGATTTATATTTTCTCTTGTTAATGGTATATTATGCTTCACCATATTTTTAAGTATACTTATATCTTCCTTTGAGAGTCCTTCTTTTTCTATAATCTCTTGGAAGTTTTCATCTTCAGTTGTGACTTCTTGTGCATTTCCCTTTAAAATTTTTAATTTCAGTTTTCCATTCTCAAAGCCTTCTACTTCAAATTTTAAAAGTTTTAATTGTTCTATATCAACCTTATCATCAGTTTCTGCAATAAACTGCCATCCATCAGATAATCTAATAGTTATATCTTTTCCCTCACCTTTATCAACTACTCTTCCTGTAAATTTTTCTCCTACTTCAAAAGTTAATTTACTAGAAATCTTTTTATTATTATTTGCATATCCGTTATTAATATTATAAATTCCAGGCATAGCTTTTCAACTCCTAAGTATTACTCTTATATACTTATCGGATATGAAAACAATAAATTAATATTTATAAATTTTAAAATATATATTTATAAATTTAATAAAATACTGTTAAAGAGGTTTATCATTGTTATTTAAACAATGATAAACCTCTTTAAAATTTAATTAATACACTATTATTATATCATTGCGCCATCCGCTCCAACTCTATAACCATTAATAGTTGTGTTATATACCATAGAACCATTGCTATTTAAATAATACCATTTATCTTTAACATAAACCCATCCTGTAGCCATTGCTCCATTTTCTTTTAGGTAATACCAATCATTTGATTCTTTTATCCACCCAGTTGCCATAGAACCATTGCTATTTAAATAATACCATTTATCTTTATCATTAATCCATCCAGTTTTCATAACTCCATTTCCATCCAAATAATACCAATTCGAATTATCATTTAACCATCCTTTTATAAGGCTTGAATCTGAATTAACAAATGACCAAGTTCCACTTTCATTCTTAATCCATCCTGTAATTACATTTCCATCTATTAAATTTTCAACCTTTTCAATATTCTCACTTAAAGCTTGGCTATTGTCTTTAGGCGCTTTATTTATTATTGAATATCTTTCTGCCTCTTCATCCCAAACTAACATATTATTTTCATCATACACAGATAATCTAGTCATTGACCCATCAACTTTATATACCTTTATCCAATCTGTTGCTCCATTATATCTGTAGATGTATCCACCATCAAGTCTCCATAAAACACCATTTACATCTATAGCATGGTCACTATATTCTTCTGCATCAGCTTTTTTTATTCCAACAGTATTGACTCCAGCTTCACTCTTTAATGATATTCCTTGTGCTGATATTGTTCCATTTTCGTTAATCTTACAGGCAATTATCTTTCCTTTACTTATACTATATGTTGTATCATCACTTACATCAAATTTTACTTTAGTACCATTTGATTTAGAAAGCATATAAGTTGTTACATTTTTAGCATATTTAGCCCCATCTATAGTTTCTGATGATTGTTCTTTTGATATTTTTTGGATAACATCAAAACTTATTATATTATTCTCTTCATTCATAATAAATACGGATTGATCTGTAGATGTTTTTGGAATATCTATCCCATTAATTTTATTTATTGTTTCATCACTTTTAACTGTCATAGTTGCTTTTCTATAAATATAGCTGTTATCATGAGTAATTACTTTTGCATTAGAAACACTTACACTTATATTTTTTTCTGTATCATCGGTGTTATTTAAAGTAGCTATCTTATTATCAGTAACCACTTTTATTTTTCCAACATTATAATCTGCATCTATGTATTTACCTTCTTTATTTGTATAAACAGTTAACTCATCTGCATCTCCATTTGTTATTTGTTCTGGAGCAAATGTTGTTTCATACCATTCTTCTCCAAAGATATAATTTTTAAGCTTAGTTAAGCTCTCTCTTGAAATATCATGATCTGAATATCTATCATCAGCTTTATTTCTAATATTTTTTCTTAAATTTACCTTAGTATCATCTATATCATCTTGTTCTAGATCTTCATCTACTGATTCACCACTAGACAAGTCTAAATAAATATCTCCTGAATCTATATTTAAATATTTGGCTCCATATGGCTCTACTTCTGATCCTGTATCTAAATCTGTAAGTTTAGTATATTTTCCATCACTTAGATAATAAACGCCTTCGTTATCAAGTTCTTCAAGTTGTCCATCAATATAAAATTTACCATCTTTATAAGTAACAGCCTCATACACACTTCCTTCTTTATAATCTATTCTCTCATATTCAGCTGCATTTACTCCTGTCATTGAAAGTGAAGTTATGGAAGTCATTGCTACCATTAGTGATGTAAATTTACTTAATCTTTTTATCATATATACCCCCTATTGATAATTATTTTCAATTAAATTTCATTATCTATAATATCATTAAGATTAAGTTTTGTGAATACAATTTATAAATAAACTATCATTATATTTTTTCAATATTATCAGAAGCTGTTTTAAAATAAAATAAAATAAAAGATGAAATAAAAGCCTAATATGAGCTTCTATTCCATCCTTTCTATTAATTAATTAATTATTTATTTAATTAATTTCAATTTTATTATAATTCTTTTTACCTCTTTTAATTAAAGCAACATTATCTTCAAAGTCTTCTTCACCTAATAATCTATTGACATCTTCAACTTTAACTCCATTAATAGATAATCCACCTTGTTCTATTAATCTTCTACCTTCTTTCTTAGATGGTACAATCTTAGTAGTCGCAAGTACATCTAATAATGTCTTACCAAGATCTTCTTTAGTTATTGCAACTGTAGGAACATTAGACATATCTGCTCCACCTGCAAATAAAGCTTTAGCTGCATCTTCTGCTTTCTTTGCTTCTTCTTCACCATGAACAAGTTTAGTCACTTCATATGCAAGTACTTCTTTAGCTTTATTTATTTCAGAACCTTCAAGTGATCCAAGTCTTCTTACTTCATCCATTGGTACAAAAGTTAATAATGCCAAACATTTTTCTACATCTGCATCATCAACATTTCTCCAATATTGGTAAAAATCAAAAGGTGATGTTTTATTTGGATCAAGCCATAAAGCTCCTCCAACTGTTTTACCCATCTTTTGTCCTTGACTATTAGTTAATAGTGTGCATGTCATAGCCATTGCTTGACCTTGAGCTTTTCTTCTTACAAGTTCAACACCTGCAATCATATTTGACCATTGGTCATCTCCGCCTAATTGCATTTTACAATTATACTTTTGATTTAATTCATAGAAATCATATCCTTGCATTAACATGTAGTTAAATTCTAAGAACGATAATCCTTTTTCCAATCTTTGCTTAAAACATTCAGCTGTTAACATTCTATTTACTGAGAAATGTACTCCAACTTCTCTTAAGAAATCAACATAATTAAGGTTTAATAACCAGTCTGCATTATTTACTAATATAGCTTTATCATCTGAGAAATCTATAAATCTAGACATTTGCTTCTTTATACTGTCAACATTATGTTGTATATCTTCCTTAGTAAGCATTTTTCTCATATCTGTCTTACCACTTGGGTCACCTACCATAGCAGTTCCACCACCAATTAATGCAATTGGTCTATGTCCTGCTCTTTGCATATGTGCCATAAACATCATTGCAATAAAGTGTCCTACATGTAAACTATCTGCTGTCGGGTCAAACCCTATATAAAAAGTCACCTTTTCTTCTTCTAATAACTTTCTAGTTTCTTCTTCATGAGTAAATTGTTTTATGTATCCTCTTTCTAATAGCTCATCTAATACACTTGCCATTATAAAACCTCCTAAGTTTGCTTATATAAATAAGTTTTATTTGTACTTAAATTTAGTATTTTAATATATAAAAATCATTGTGATTCAGCACAAAATCTCACAATTATAGTATATCCTTTAGTTAACTCTTAGTCAATTTCTATAAATTCACATCTCATAATATGAAATATGCATAAATTAAATATCTCATAATTGTTATTATTAACTTCCTAAACACCTGGAAGTATAACTTTAAAACTATGCTCTACCCTTGAATTAACAAATCTAACTTTTCCTTTACCTTTAAATCCATTTTTTATTCTATAAAAGCCTCTTCCATTATTTAAAAATCTATCTTTCTCATCTATTGTCATCAATTTTTCATATAACCAAATGTTTCTCTTATTATAATTTGTAGTTTGACCTTTTATATTATAATCTATAAACTCACCAGGACTACATACAACTATATTATTTTTACTTATACTTATTTCAATTATTCTATTTAAATCAAAATATTCTCTATATAACACTGCATTTTTTACAGCTTCAATAATAGACTCAATATAATATCCTTTTGGCATTATTTTTTCTATTATTTCTTCTGTCTTATCTATCATAGATAGGAGACTTCCTTGAACAATATGAACCTCACCATATTCACTATTTAACTTATCAACTATCTTAATCATATTATTAGGTATGCATAAGAAATTCTTATCTGAAAATACTAATAGTCCCCCATAAGTACATCTTAGCTTTGATTTTTCTTTATCTTCAAATAATATTCCTGTAGTTAATAATAAGAATTTTTTATTTTCTTCATTTATTTGTATTCCCTTTTTTTTAAAATAAGTATTTACAAGCTCCATATTTAACATACTATCATCACTTCTCATAACTGGGCATGTTTCTATAGTTAAATTTAGATTTTCTTCAAATGCTGCAATAAGCTCCTGTTTTCTCATAACATCGGTTGTAGAACCTCTTCTTATATAAAATGCTCCATTTTCTCTAACTTGATATGGCTTTTGCTCACCATCATAAATGCATATAACACAAATCTCTTTATTTTCTATTTCTACAAAGTTTATTTCTATCGGGATTGGAGGTTCACATCTACTTGTTATTATCTGCTGTATTTGTTCCTCCTTAAATTTATCTGAATCTTCTATTCCAATAATTCTTTTTGTTTTATCTTCAATTCCAACAATTATATATCCTCTTCCACCATTTGAATTTGCTATAGCACATACATCTTTAGCAAGTTCTTTTTTCCCTGTCTCATTCCATAGTTCAAGCTTTAATTTAAAATCTAATTTAGTTCCTTCTTCTCTTTTTAATATTGATCTCAGTTTCTTTATATCCATAGATATCCCCCATTAGAAATCATTTACTATAATATATTATCATGAATATATTATTATATACTATTAAAAATATAATAAAATTCAAATCACTTAATTAAAATAAATATAGAAGCTATCTCTATTTAGATAGCTTCTATATTTTAACATAATAATGTTTTAAACTTTTCATCATGAGCACTTATCACTCTATTTTTCCCTAAATTTTTCGATTTGTACAGTAAGTCATCTGCAATTTTTATTAATTCATTAATGTCTCGCGAATTCATCGGAAAATATGCAATTCCAAAGCTAGCAGTTACTGATTTCTCTTTTCCTTGAAAACTTACTACGGACCCCTCTATAGCTCTTCTTACTATATTCATCTTATTATATACGCTCAATTCATCATCAAAATCAGTAATATATAATATTATTTCTTCCCCGCCATATCTGGCCATCAAATCATTATCACCAAGCCAGCTTTTAATTATTTTTCCTGTATTAATAAGAACCTTATCTCCAAATTGATGTCCAAAATTATCATTTATTACTTTAAAATTATCAATATCAATCATTACAATTGCACATTTATCATAATTTTCTTGTTGAATTACTTTTTCCATATAATCAAAAAAATATTTTCTATTATATATATTCATAAGTGGATCTGTCTGGGAAAGCCTTTCTAGTTGTTTATATAAAAAGGAATTTTCTATAGAAATTGCTATTTGATTTGCAATAGATTTTAAAAATAATTTTAATTCTACCGTCATGAAATTGTAAACCTTGTGTTCTACAATTATATACCCCATAAACTTATCCCTTAAAAATATAGGGACTCCCATAACCGAATGAATATCTGAGCAATTTGATCCCACCTGTTTTATTGGATCTTTAGAATTAATCAAAAATTCCTGTTCACTATAAACATATTTTATTTCCTCTGAAGTCAGATTTATTTTAGAATCTTCTATATTTGTTGCCTTAATTATAAGTTCATCATTTTCCATTAAAAAAATGGTTGAATTTGCTACACCTAGTATTCCTATTATCATATCATTAATCATTGAAATCAAATTATCATCACTAAAGAATGTATTTATATATTTACTAATCTCTACAATATTAAATAAAGAATTATTTGAATTTTCTAATTTAACATTCACTTCACATAGTTCCTGTATATGCTTTTCAGAGAACCTTTGGTATGCTTCATATTCACATTTCAAACTATCATAAAGTTTTTTATAATCTTGCATATTATATCACCACTTTCAACTAAGTCATCAAGTGTTACGTCATTTCATATAAAAATAAACTAATACTATAATTATACTATATTATTAATAGAATTATAATATATATTTTTCCATATACCAATAAACATATATTATTACTAATACTACCTTATTATGAAAATGATGATAATATTTAATTGGGTAGATTTACTGCATACTAGTTATTAAACGAATAATGTTTTGCTTTTAATAAAACTGCTGTAAGCGGCAATGCTATTACTGTTCCAGTTGTAACTTGAATTATATTTCCTACTATATCTTTAGCCGAATAAGCTATCCCTTGAATTAATCCAATCTTATCAGTTAAAAATCCGGCTATAATTATGCCAGCAAAGAAATAACCAATGATCATGAATATTCCACTTATTATAAATGCAGTAAGATATCTAACAGTGTCATTAGCCTTATCTTCCATAATATCTAATATATATCCGGCAATATAAGCCATTGTTCCTTTAATTATGAATGTAAATGGTGCCCATAAATAATATCCACCAAGCACATCAACTAAAAGCATACCCAAAGAGCTTGCCACTGCACCTTTTTTCTTTCCTAAAACAACAACTGATAAGAACACCATACAATCGCCTATATGAACAAATCCTCCTACTGACGGTACCCTAATTATGCTACCTGCTAAGTATACTAGAGCTATCATAAGTCCAACCAAAACTAATTCTCGTGTAGTTAAATTTTTATTTTCATTCATTAGCCTTTCCTCCTATATTAATAACATTAATATAATTATACATAGACTTTAGCATCATTCAAAATGTACCCATTCAATTTTCTATTATAAAACAAAAGATGCATCAAACCATTATACAAATTTGATACATCCTAATTGTACTATTCTATATTTTTTTATAAAAATCCAATATATTTTCTACTGAACCAGTGTTAATTTCAAGCATTGGTGCTGATAATACTGCTGCATCAAAATACTCAGGGTATTCTTCTAAAATATTTACTCCTATAACTCTTCTTATGTTATACATTTTTACATATGCAAATAAATCTTATTGATATATTCAAAATTTTTCTCTAAAGAATAATTATCTTCAACAAACTTTCTTGCTGCTTTTCCCATTTTTATTCTTAAATCTTTATCTCTTACTAAGATATTTAGCTTTTCTGCTAAATCTTCAACTGATTTCTTTTCAATAACAAGACTTGTTTCATTTGGTTTAGTTGATTCCATAAGTCCACCTACATTACTAACTATAACTGGTGTTCCACAAGCTTCTGACTCTACAGCTGCAACACCAAAGCTTTCACTATCTAAAGTAGATGGAAATACTGATATATCAAATCTTTGAAACTCCTTTATAACATCATCTGGTTTTACAAATCCCAAGAATGTAACATCATTTTCTATATGTAATTCCCTACAAAGATTCTTTAAGTAATCTTCTTGACTTCCTTTTCCGCCAATTCTCAACTTAATATCTAAATCTTTATTTTCTTCCTTTACTTGTTTAAATGCCTTCACAAGGTATTGAACTCCATACTTTTCTTCTAATGTTTTAATTGTTCCTATAATAATTTCATCACTTTCAACTTTATTAGGATAAAATTTATTTATATCAACACCAAATGGAGTTACCTTTATCTCTTTATTAGTATACTTTTCTGTCTCTTTTTTCATTACATTGCTTGTTGATAAAATATAATCTGCCTTCTTTAAATTATATTTTATAATCATTTTATGTATTGGGGATTTTATTGGAAAATCATAGACATCACTTCCCCATACCGAAATTATGTATGGATGATAATTAGCTAAAGCCCCTAATAATCCATAACTACTGGCATAATGTGCATGAAGTATATCCGGTTTTATTTCATTAATTAATTCCTTTACTTTTTTTATCTTTTTTAAATATCCAACTTTACCTTTTTCTGATTTTCCTTTCATCACATTATCTTCTATATCCAAAGAATGTACTTTAACACCATTATATTCGCCTTTTCCAAGAGAAATAACATGAATATCATATCCTTTTTTAACAAAATAATTTAAAAATTTATGAGTATGAGCACTGTTTATATCTGCTAAATAGCATATTTTCATAATTATTAGCCTCCAAGCTTAAAATAATAAGTTTTTAAAATTCTCTTATGTTATTCTACCATAAAAGTATAGAGATGTATCAAAATTATTATGCAATATTAACATCATGTATATCTGTATTTTTATCTAGGCTTTTAACTCAACAGTAAATTTCCCCCTATTCATAATAACATTGATCTCATTAACTATTTTGCTAGATTCCTCAATATTACTAATTAGATTATTAATATTTTCATTTTATCAATAGTAAGACTTATTAATAAAATAAAGGTTATATCAAAATTAATTATTTTAATATAACCTTTATTTTTTCAATTACTTTATATTAATTTTCCCATGGTTTAGATTCTAAGTACTTTATAAAATCTTCTCTTAATTCATCTTTTTTAAGAGCAAATTCTATAGTTGCTTGTAAAAATCCAAGCTTATCTCCAACATCATACCTTTTACCTTCAAAATTATATGCATACATTGCTTCTTTATTTATTAAAGTTTTTAATGCATCTGTTAATTGAATTTCTCCACCTTTTCCTGGCGCAGTATTTTCTAAAATATCAAATATCTGTGGTGTAATTATATATCTTCCTAAAATTGCAACATTACTTGGTGCTTCTTCTAATGATGGTTTTTCAACTAAGTCCTTAACTTTATAAACCCTATCTTCAATATGAATTCCATTAACTATACCATATTTAGATACATTTTCTTCTGGTACAGTCTGAACTCCTAAAATAGTTGTGTTATATTCATTAAAACAATCTATTAGCTGCTTAAGACAAGGAGTTTTACTATCAACCACATCATCACCTAATAAAACTGCAAAAGGTTCATTTCCTACAAACGTTTTAGCACAATGAATCGCATGACCTAATCCCTTTGGTTCCTTTTGTCTTATGTAATGTATATCAACCATTTCAGATATATCTCTCACTAATTCAAGTAAATCCGATTTTCCACTCTTCTCTAACTCTAATTCTAATTCTATAGATTTATCAAAATGATCTTCTATACATTTTTTATTTCTTCCTGTTATAATAAGGATTTCTTCAATTCCTGAGGCAATTGCTTCTTCAATTATGTACTGAATAGTTGGCTTATCTACTATTGGTAACATTTCTTTTGGTTGAGCCTTAGTTGCTGGTAAAAATCTTGTTCCTAGACCTGCAGCAGGTATAATAGCCTTTTTAACTTTCATAACTATATCGTCCTCTCATTAAATATTTAATTACCTATATAAAATTTTAACATTTCTAATAATTTAAATCAATTTAGCTTAAAGAAATTATCTCTTTATGTGCAGGTGACATTATTTAATTTTTTATTATAAATATCTAACTTTTTAATAATTTTTTAGATTTACTTTTCATAATAAGTAGAATATTGGTTTTTTATGTTGATAGTTTGATAATTTTATGATAATATTTAATCTAGTTATTTTCCATTAAATTTTTCATTATTTAATGTTTTTTTATTTTATATCTTTCATGAATCATTTAATCTAATTTCATAAATTGAAATTAATCATATTATTATACAAAGCTTTTGAAATATTTCTTATTCTAAGGAGAGATTTTATTATGAAAAAAAATATTAAAGATATCATTGTTATAGGGTTCGCTCTATTTGCTATGTTTTTCGGTGCTGGAAATCTTATATTTCCACCATTTTTAGGTCATGAACTTGGAAACAAGTATATAATTGGAATAATAGGGTTTGTTTGTACAGGTGTAGGAGTACCGCTGCTTTCTATATTAGCAGTTACTAAAGAACATGAAACCTTTGAAAACATGGCATCTAAAATCGGTAAAAAATTTGCCCTTATATTCTCCACTATATTATTTATTGCCATAGGACCAATGCTTGCAATCCCTAGAACAGCTGCAAGCACATATGAGTTAACAATAAGCCCAATATTCCCAAATATATCCGCATTAACATGGATGATTATATACTTTGTAATTAATCTATTTTTTGTTCTAAAAAAATCATCTGTTATAGATACTATTGGTAAATATTTAACTCCATTATTATTGGTAATACTAGCATTTATAATAGTTAAAGGAATTTTATTTCCTATTGGAGAAATAACTAATACTAATTATACTTCTGCATTATCATCTTCTCTAATTGAGGGATATCAAACAATGGATGCTTTAGCTGGATTATTATTTGCTTCTATGATTGCAAACTCAATAATAGAAAAGGGCTATCCTAAAAAAGAAGTATTTAGCATGACCATTAAATCTAGTATTTTAGCAATAGCAGGTCTTGCTTTTGTTTATGGAGGTTTAATGTTCTTAGGAGCTCAAACAACAGCATCATTTAATGGTGAATTGACTAAAACAAGCCTACTTTTATTTATCTCAAAGAGTATTCTTGGAGATTTTGGAACTATAGTAATTGGTATCGCTGTAGGTCTTGCTTGTTTAACAACTTCAATTGGATTATTATCAGCAGGTGCTGAATTCTTTGAAGAAATATCCAATGGAAAACTTACATATAAATTTAATGCAGTTGTTATTTCTATAATAAGTGTACTAATAGGGCAACTTGGAATTGATAAGATAGTATCATTATCTGGTCCAATACTAAATATATTATATCCTGTAGCAATTACATTAATAGTAACAAGTCTATTAAATAAGTACTTAAATAATATAAATGCTGTACGTATTGGAGTATATACATCATTAATATTTAGTATCCTTAGCTTAATTCCAATTATTGATTTAAGCTTTATACCGCTTGCTAATGATGGATTTGCTTGGCTAATTCCAACAATTGTTGTAACATTAATATGTCAATTTATACTTCCCAAAAACTCTACTAATATAGATAATTAAGCTTAAAAACCACATAAATTATTATACAAAAAAACGTACATACATTTTAAAATGTATGTACGTTTAAATAATTTTATTATTTTCTAAATTCTATTCTTCCTTTGAAATCTTTCTCCATATCAGTAGTTTTGAAATCTGTAAATGGGAATTGAACTGGCATTCCTGTTTTTCTTGATTTATATGCTGCAAGTATAATTGACATTGCTTTTTTACCTTCTTCGCCAGATACAAGTGGTTCTCTATCATCATTTATAGCATCAATTAAATCTTTAAATAATGGTGTATGACCCTTTCCATAAACATTATCTATCTTAACATTTACTTCTTCTTTTATAGCTTCTTCATCATCGCCTTCAAATCTCCATGTTTCAAGTTCATTGTTGGCAAGACCTCCAATAGCTACTGCTCCATTCTGACCAAAAATGCTTAATGTCTCTTCAAGGTTTTTTGGATAAACACATGCTGAACCTTCAACAATTCCAATTGCTCCATTTTTAAATCTTATTAGTATAGCACCAAAATCTTCACCTTCAATATCTCTTAAGAAAGTATCACATTCAGCATATACCCTCTCCACTTCTCCGCCCATCATCCATTGAAGTAAATCTATATTATGAATACATTGATTCATTAATGTTCCACCATCTAAAGCCCAAGTGCCTCTCCATGGTGCTTGCTCATAGTATCCCATATTTCTATTCCAAAGTATTCTTGCAGTACCATTTACTAATTTGCCAAATTTACCTGCTTCCATAGCTTCTCTTAATTTTTGTACTGGCTTATTAAATCTATTTTGATGGCATACACAAAGCTTAACATCATTTTCTTTAGCAACTTTAATCATTTCATTAGCATCATCAATAGACATTGCCATAGGTTTTTCTATTAAAGTGTTTATTTTATGTTTCATAGCATATATGGCAATTTCTGCATGATACCCACTTTCTGTAGCTATTGTAACAACATCTAAATCTTCTTTTTCAATCATTTCTTTATAATCAGTATATGTACGTACACTTTCTGACCCAATATTCATGGATTCTATGTATTCGCTCTTTTTTGCTTCAGCCTTTTCTAAAACAACATCACATGTAGCAACTAATTCAGCTTCTTCTTTATTATTTACTAAAGCTTCAACATGCTTATAAGATATTCTTCCACAACCGATTATGGCAAATTTTAATTTTTTCATCTTTATCAACCCTTTCTACAATTCATAATTCAGAATTCACAATTCACAATTAGTGATGAAATCCTTACAGGATTTCTCTACATTAATTGTGAATTGTACATCTTGAATTGTGAATTGACTAAATGCATTTTACTATTGTTTTAAGTATTATATAAATATCAAAAAATACATTGCTCTTATTTATATATTCTAGATTCAAAGCCAGCTTATCTGGCATTATAGTATTTATATACATATCATCTGGATCCTCTGCAGTACCCAATAGTTCATTTTCATCTCTATATCTTATTGATGCTAAATCTGTTATCCCTGGCTTAACATCTAAAACTTTTCTTTGTTCTTCATTATACATTTCAACATATCTTGGGACTTCTGGTCTTGGTCCAACGAGACTCATATCACCTTTAAAAACATTAATAAGCTGTGGAAGTTCATCCAATTTATATTTTCTTAAAAATCCACCTATTTTTGTTATTCTATTATCATTTCCAACTGTAATCTGACGTCCCATCTTTTCAGCATCAACTACCATAGTTCTATATTTAAGTATTTCAAAGTTCCTTCCCTTTTCCCCTACTCTTATTTGCTTAAAAAATACTGGACCATCAGATTCTTTTTTTATAATTAATGCAATTATAAGAAGTATTGGGCTTAATACTATTATTCCAAGTCCTGAAGCAACTATATCAAATATTCTCTTAATTACTCTGTTAAATATATTCATAAAATCCCCTTTCTGCAATTTATTTAAGTGCATTTAAGAATTTTTCAGCTAATGGATGGTACATATGATTTTCTAAAACATATTCTTTTCCTTTTTGTCCCATTTCTCTTTTTTCTTCATCTGTTAAATTCTTAATTTTAATTACAGCTTCGGCTACCGCTTTTGGATCTTCTGCTGGTACAGTTATTCCACACCCACAATCTTTTACTGGATCATTTGAAGCCTCAACAGCATATATTACCGGTCTTGCAGCCATCATATAATCAAATAATTTATTTGGACTTACTCCATAATTAAATAAATTTTGTTTCTTTAAACTTATAAAACATACATCTAATAATTGAAGAGCATTATCCATATTATCCTTTAATATAGGATCTAAAAATTCTACATTAGTTACATTATTAGATTTTGCATATTCAATAAGCTCATCTTTAACATTTCCGTTACCTATTAATATATATTTAACCTTTTCATCATTAGTATTCTTTCCTGCATCAATTAATGTATCTAATACATTAGCAGGTGAATGATTTCCTGTATATCCTACTAAGAAGTATCCTTGTTCTTTTAATTCTTGTAATCTTTCTATTGTCTTTTCCATAGGTGGATTTTTTTCCTCATCATTTACTATTATTCCATTTGGAACATAAACAAATTTATCTGTACTAAATCCTCTTTCTTTTATATGTTTATCCGCATCTGGAAGTATTGAAACTATAACATCTGAATTTTTAAATGCAAAATCTTCTGCTCTTTGAAGTACAATTATTGCTGGGTTCTTTTCTGAAAAGCCTCCAATTTCCATTGGACTTAATGGCCATAAATCATGTATCTCAAAACATAATTTAGCATTACATCTTTTTGCAATTCTATGTGCTGGATATATATCTAATGGATATGTTGATGATGCTATAACTGCATCTGGTTTATATTTATCTGCTATCTTTTTATAATTGCATCTTAATTTCCACATAAATGTAGATATGTTCTTTATTCTTCCTACTCCGTTACCTTTGTATTCTGGTGTTTTTACCCATACATATGTAATTCCATCTATTATTTCTTCTTGAAAATCTTCTTGTACAACTGGATTCTTTTTTCTTAAGTGCGAAAAATCTGCTCCAAGTATTGTTACATTGTGTCCCATACTTTTCCATTCTCTTGCCATATAGTATGGTCTAAATTCCATTCCATGATAATCAGAACCTGCGTAATGATTAATAAGTAAGATATTCATTTATAATTTCTCCTCTTTAATTAAAAGTCTACTTATTCCATAGCAATCTACTTACTTTTAGTATAAATAAATTCTATAATTAAAATACATCTTTTATTTTAATCTTTAACTTATTAATTATATCACAGAGAAAATTTAAAATCTATATAAATGACGGGCTAGGTTTAATGAGAAATAACCCATAATAAATGTCCCAGATTTCACTCACTTTTCTATAAAAAATTTAACAAATAATTTGGGGATAATCAATGACATAAAAATTCTAAAGTTCAAACTTTCTTATGTTTTTTTATCCAAACAGAAACATTTCCTCCATCAACATGAAAATATCCATATCCTTCACTATCTATTAAAACTTCTTCCCTTATGCCTCCTATGCAATCGTAAAATATTTTTCCCGAAAACTGTTTCCCTATATACATTCTTTTACTTCCACCACAATTATCAGTCATAATAACAGCTAATCCTGAGTCTTCATGTTCATAATCGCCTTCTCTTGTCCATCCAATTATATTGCAATCATCAAAATAATCATTTTGCTTGCCATAAGCTTTATATTTTCTCATTTTTAAAAGTATATCTAATTTATTTCTAATTTTTGATTTATTATTTTTGGTTCCATAATAATCCCCATAAAACACACATGGATATCCTTCTGCTCTTAACAAAATTAATGCATATGCCAGTGGCTTAAACCATTCTAATACATCTGACTGTAATGATTGTCCAACTTGGGTATCGTGATTTTCCACAAATGTAACAGCTTTGCAAGGATTTCTTTCCATTAAAGTTCCTTTCAATATATTACACATATCGTAGTTTCCATTACTTCTTGATGCATTGTAAAAGTTAAAATGCAATGGTACATCAAACAATGAAAATTCTCCTCTAATTTCGTCCATGTATTTTAAAAGCACATTTATGTCTGAGTTCCAATATTCACCTACTGAAAATAATTCCATTCCACTTTCTTTTCTTAGTATAGATATTAAATACATTAAGAAGTTATAATTCATATGCTTTATTGCATCTAATCTAAATCCATCAACATTAGCAAAATCAAGATACCATCTGCTCCATTTTTTTAGTTCGCATATTACTTCCTCATCTCTTAAATCTATATCTGCTCCCATAAGATAATCATAATTTCCGTTTTCACTATCAACTCCATTATCCCATGATTTATCTTTAAACCTAAATATTGCATTTCTTTTACTTAGTTCATCATAATCTACTCCATCAAAATTATTATGATTCCACTTAAAAGATGAATATTTATTATTTCTCCCATTAAAATTAAATTTAGTCCATGCAAGTATTTTTTCGACTCCACTGACTTCCATGTTTCTATTACTTGGATCTTCTTCTATTACTTCAACTTCCTCTACTTCATCTGCTCCTATCATATGATCTAAAGAAATATCTGCATATACTTGTATGTTATTTTTGTGTAATATTTTTATTGCTTTCAAATACTCATCTTTTGTTCCATATTTAGTTGAGACAGATCCTTTTTGATTAAATTCTCCTAAATCATATAAATCATATACTGCATATCCTACGTCATTATTTCCATCTGCTCCTTTATAAGCTGGTGGAAGCCATACTGCTGTAATGCCTATATCATTTAAATGCTTTGCTTCATACGAGACTTTATTCCATAAGGCACAATTTCTTGGCAGATACCATTCAAAGTACTGCATTATTGTTCCATTTATTTTTATTTTCTTTCCCATCATCTCATCCCCATAACCATTTGTATTTTTAATATTACTTATATAATCTAACCATATTCATTTTTTACATACAATATTTAACCTTCTTTATTAATAAGCTCATATTAATTCTATACTTCATATATTTTCATTATATGACAATATAATATCACTTTAAAGCATAACTAATTTATTATAATTGTGAAAAATAATTTTATAGTTATCAATATTGATAACTATATCACTATTGATAATTGTATCAACAATGTTATAATATTTGTAGATTATAATATATTTGGAGGATTTATACATGGAGAAAATAGCATTAATAGTTGACAGTGCTTCTGATATAAAGCAAGATTTTGCAAAACTTAATAACATTACTATTGTACCTTTTAAGGTCATATGTTCAGATAAAGAATATATTGATGGTGTTGACATCAATTCTGATACTCTTTATGAGTTATTAAAAAGAGAGGTTCCATCAACTTCTCTTCCAAGTGTTGATAGTTATGCTTCTGCCTTAAAAACTGCAATAAAAAACGGCTATACACATGCAATAATAATTACAATTTCAAGCGGTCTATCTGGTAGTTTTAACTCAGCAAGATTAGCTGCTGAAAGTGTTCCTGAGATTAATACTTTTGTCCTTGATTCTATGACACTCACAATGTCCCAGGGTGCAATAGCTCTAGAAGCTTTAAATATGATAAATTCTGGCAGACCTTTTAATGAAATCATAAAAATTCTTCCTACTTTTATTGATAAAGTCGATGTATTCTTCACTATGGAAACATTAGAGTACCTAATTAAAGGAGGCAGAATCGGAAAGGTTTCTGGTACTATAGCCAGTGTTCTTAACTTAAAGCCTATAATTACAGTAGGTACTGATGGAATATATCATACAGTTTCTAAAATAAGAGGTATTAATCAATCAATATCAAAATTAGCATCAATATTAAAACCTTACACAGATGAAGGTCCATGCAAAGTTTGGATCATGGATGGTAATGCTCCTGATAAAGCACAAATGCTTTATGAAGCAATAAAAGATTATGATAATTTAGTTGAATGTAATTTAGGTGGATGCATCAGCCCTGTCCTTGGTGTCCATACTGGTCCAGCCTTAATTGGATTAATAGTAGAGAAACTTTATTAATTTAAAATTCAACATATAAATAAGGGATGTAGAAAGTTTAGATTGGAATAACCGAAATAAAGCTCTTATGTGTGGCTCGCTTGCTACAAAAATGACGCTAAGAATTCAAACATGCAGACATTGTACCCACAAATGTTTGCTCCAATGTAAAATTGGACAAACAATTGTGGAACAAGTCTACATGAAGAATTCTAAAGCGTCATTTTTGAATGCAAGACACCGCCAACATAAGAGCTTTATTTCTTTGTTTCATCTAAATTCAGAGTAGTGGTACTATTGTTGCTATACATAAATACATTTTTAAATTAAGGAATAGTTATTTATAGATGTTAAAGATTTAAGAAGGTAATATTTTATCATTTTTTAAAAGTATAAATTTATAAATATAAGGATATATATTCTTAAGAATGTGCATTTATAAGGAAACCTATTCATCATTAGATGAATAGCGGCTATACTGCTAAATTCGTACCTCACCAAGCATTATATGCCAAAGAGCAGCTATGCTGCAATTTGGAACTTTCCTTATTTATTGGGTGATGCAGGGGAATAAGTAGTTCCATAAATTATTATAAGTGATTGAAAAATATATTTTTAGGCATGAAATATTCCTAAAACATAAATTATATCTAAAAAAGTTAGATATCTATGATTTTAGAGAAAAACAAAGAAATTCAATATATGAATATGCGTAGTATTGTATTGAAAATTTGAGTTATTAAATTCTTAGACAGAGGCTGTTCCAAAATTGTTTGTCCAACACTTGTTGTTGGAGCAAACATTTTTGGGCACAGCCTCTGTCTGTAGAATTTTTAACTCAAATTTTCCTACAATACGAGCATATCATATATTGAATTTCGGTTGTCATCCACTAAACCATGATTCTACGTCCCTTATTTATGTTGTGCTTAAGTTTGTATATATGATAAAATGATTTTATATTTATTAAGTAAAACTTAAGGAGGCAATCTCTATGAAAATATTAACTGTCATAGGTGCGAGACCACAGTTTATTAAAGCTGCTACAGTTTCAAACAAAGTAAGAAGAAATGGTAATAGTGAAATATTAGTTCATACTGGTCAACATTATGATAATAATATGTCTGATATCTTTTTTGAAGAATTAGGAATTCCAAAACCTGACTATAATTTAAGTATTGGTTCTTCTAATCATGGCCATCAAACAGGAAGCATGTTAATTGCTCTTGAAGATATATATTTAAAAGAGAAACCAGATATGGTTTTAGTATATGGTGATACAAATTCAACTTTAGCGGGTGCATTATGCGCAAGTAAGTTATTAATTCCAGTTGCTCATGTCGAAGCAGGACTTAGAAGCTTTAATATGGCAATGCCTGAGGAACAAAATAGAATACTAACAGATCACATTTCTAATTTATTATTTGCACCAACACAAACTGCAATTGATAATTTATCTAAAGAAAACATAACAAAAGGTGTTTACAACACTGGAGATGTTATGTATGATGCTATTAATCTATTTAAAGAAAGAGCAAAAGAAGTTTCTACAATAACACAAAAATTAGATTTAGCCCCAAACAGCTATATTTTATCAACTATACATAGAGCTGAAAATACAAACAGCATTGAAAGATTAACTTCAATAATAAAAGCTTTGAGTGAATCTGGTAAAAAAATAATATTGCCACTTCACCCTAGAACCAAAAAATTTATAAATGAATATAATTTAAACGTTGGAGACAACATTAAAATAATTGATCCTGTTGGGTACTTAGAAATGATTTCTCTTCAAGAAAATGCATGTAAAATTGTAACAGATAGCGGCGGAGTTCAAAAAGAAGCTTACTTCTTAAAGAAACCATGCATTACAATGAGAGATGAAACAGAATGGATTGAAACAGTACAAAATGGATGGAATATAATAGTTGGAAGTGATTCGAGCAAAATACTAGATGCAATTGAAAACTTTAATCCTACCGGTACTCCAGCATCTGCTTTTGGTAATGGAGATACCTCTTCAATCATTACTGATATAATAGAAAAATACTTAGGCTAATATAAATTTAAAGAAATGGGATATGTACTAATAAAACTAGTATATATCCCATTTCAATATTATTTATTACCATTCCCTACCTGGATCATCTGCCATATTATTCCCCGTTCCCTTAGGATACAAAACAGAATAGTGATCTAACACAAGATCATTTTCACCATTTTGGGATTCTTTAAATACAAATAAAATCTTAAATTCAGCACCTGCCGTATAACCTATAATTTGTTCATTGTCATACTTTGAACTATATGCTGGTTCTCCTAACACTTTCTTTACATTAGAAAGTGATAGTTCTCCTAACTTACTATCAAATGACCTAGCTTCAAAAATTTGATCTCCTTTATTACATCCAAAAGCTACATTAGCCTTAGAAAAAGTATAATACACCCCTTTAGCTTCTGATACAAAGTCAGATGTGTCAGCCTTTCCAAGCTTTTCTTCTACATCTTGAATAGTTGTAGACTTAACTTGAAATTCACTATTAATTATTTTCCCTTTCTTTGCTAACTGGGTAATATTATCAATTAATTCTTTTTGTGAATTTTCCTCTTTTGAATTATTTTCTGGATTAACTTTTCCTCCTTCACTATTTGAAGAAGTTTTATAATTTGAAATTATATTTCTCTTTATTTTAACTTTTAAAATTCTTTCTACAGATTTATTTATTCTTTCTTCTGAAATAGTTCCATTTTTTACGCATTCCAATAAATTATCATATACATTCTGAAAATCTGGTGTCATAAGAAGTACATCTGCGCCTGCATTGATTGCCATTATTGCAGCATCTTTTGGTGAATAATAGTTAGATATGGCTTTCATATTAAGCGCATCAGTAGTAACAATATTTTCATATCCAAGTTCTTTTCTTAATAAATCAGTTATTATTGTTTTAGATAACGAAGATGGAGTATTATCCCCTGTCACATTAGGTGCAGAAATATGAGATATCATTATAAAATCCACATCTTCTTCTATTCCTGATATAAAAGGCAAAAATTCTGTTTTTCTCATACCTTCTAAAGTTTGTGGTGTGTAAGAAAATTCATTATGCGAATTTGCCTCTGATCCACCATGTCCTGGGAAATGTTTTAATGTAGCTGAAACATTATTTTCTTGTAGTCCTTTTACAACCTCTTTTACCATATTAGCTACAACTTCAGGGTTCGAACCAAATGCTCTTCTTCCTATCTCTGTATTATTCGGATTTGTAATAACATCAGCTACTGGTGCAAAATCTAAATTAAAACCAAGTTCATGTATCTCTTTCCCTATTGTACTTCCTACAGCATAAGCTCTATTGTAGTCTTTCTTTTCTCCTATATCAGCCATATTTTCAAATTTAGTAACTCCTATTGATGGTATATCAGATAATCTTGATACTATTCCACCTTCTTCATCTACTGAAATAAATAAAGGTATATTACTATTATCTTGAATATTGTTTATCAATAATTTTACTTGTTCTCTATCTTTAATATTATTTTGAAATAATATTATTCCTCCAACATTATATTTATTAATATTTTCTTTTATAGATTCTGTAAAGACCATACTTTCCAATCCATTATTTACATCTTCTAAATTTACAATAAATAATTGACCTATTTTCTGTTCCAATGTCATATCAGTCATTATCTCTTTTGCTTTTTGATTTAAAATTTCTTCTTCTGATAGTTCTTTCTCTTTCTTATTATCAATAATATCATTTTTATTTGAACCAGATGGCTCCTTATAATTTTCTGCTTTATAAACAGAGCAACCACTTGTAGTCAATAAAAATATAGAAATAACTAAAAAATAAATCATTCTTCTCATAACCATTCATCAATTCCTTTATAATTTTTCACTCAGATTTTAATATTTTCATATGACTTTTACTTTCAAGTATATCCTATTCCCTATTATTCTATCAATATTCCATGGAATATCTTTTTAAGATAAACTTAATATTAATTCAAAATTCATTTATTTTATTATAATCTATTAAAAGTAAAAAATGTTTCAAAGAAAAATATAAATTTTTCTTTGAAACATTACTTAATTCTTAATAAAATTTAAATTCTTTAAAAGTTGTTCTATTAAAAGAACCTGTATCTTCTTTTCTATAAACTTGTATACACGCTATAGAAAATGCAATTAAAAGCCAATAAGAAAATACGTATGTTATTGAACTTGGTCCAAAACTTGCTGGTGCAAATGCTATAAGACCAGAAACTGCTGCAAAGCACATTACACTTTTTTTCTGTATTCCAATAACTATATTAGATATTAATAAGTATAAATAATAAACTCCATATAATATTACACCTGGAACACCAAAGTCAGCTAATATTTCAATTGGATAACAATGAGGACTGAATACAGTCCCTGTATTTCCTTGATTTCTTACATATTGTTCAACATTTCCTACACCATATCCTAAATAATTCTTATTATGTATTAATCCTTCAACTAGTACATCTTTTATTATTGTTCCTCTTACATTTACGGACCCTTCTCCACCTTCTTCAAATTGCATCTCTTCTAATGCATGAATTTTATCCGAAAGTGTAATATTCTCCACTTTTTCTCCATCTACCGGGGCAACCTTAACTAAATATCCACTATAATTATAAGCTATGTAAAATCCTCCTATTAATATAAGTGGAAATATTATCTGTTTTACGCCTAATCGTCTTATACTGCATATTGAATATATTATATAAACTATAAATCCAAATATAAAGGCAAAAGACCCAGTTCTTGAAGTAGTTACAACTATTAAGCCAAAAGCTGCAATAGACACTATTATGAACCATACTTTTAATATTATATTTTCGAATTTATAAATTGCATAAAAACATAATGGAGAAAGAATAGCTAATGTTGCTGCTAAGTTATTTGTATTAAATGAAAAGGCTATTGGTCTTGCATTAATCATATTTCTATGTAATTGTGATAAATTTTCAAATGAATCTGCATAATGCTTAACTGGAAGCTGATGTCCAAGTAATACTTCAACAAATCCAACTAATACAGTTAATGATATTATCCCCAAAACAACTTTAATTGTAGTTTCTAATCTTTTTCGATTTATGTTATAGATCATTAAATCTACTATAAACGCAAACATCATAATATATATTGCTATATATTTTACTGCTAAACTTTTATTTAAAGCCCATGTTACACTTATACACATATAAATAAACCATATTACAAAAATACATAATATAACTTTATTAATATTTTCCCATACTTCATGCTCTCTAAAAAATTTATAAAGTGACATTAATGTAAATATAGCTAAAACTATATGAAACATATATACACTTTCTATTCCTGGCACATGTAACACATAATCATAACACAATGAAATTAAAAGTATTGCATATAATTGATCATATATTTCTTTTTCTCTCATTATTATGCTTGCCAAAATAACTGTTCCTATATACATTCCTGAAACTAGATAACTCTTATTCAAAACTCCTAATATTGCAGCTATTCCACAAACAATTAATGATAATATTATTGTAGATTTATTTTCTCTCGTCATATTTACTCCTTATCTGCATTTTCAGCAGCTACCTCATCTTCGTTTTTATAGTGATATGTTGGCACTATTAACTGCATCTGTCGTTTAAGTTCTTTTATGTCATCAACTTCTAATAATTTACGTAATTGTTCAAGCTTTATTGTCAAACTATTCATATCTTCAAATGTTGGTTTACCTACATGAATTTTTTTATGAACTGTGTCTTCTAAACCTTCTTCACTCATTAAAAGTTCTTCATATAATTTTTCTCCCGGTCTTAATCCTGTAAATACTATTTTAATATCTCTGTTAGGTTCAAGTCCTGAAAGGCGTATTAAATCACATGCCAAATCATAAATTTTAACAGGTTTACCCATATCTAATACAAATATTTCTCCACCTTTAGCAAATGCACCTGCTTGAAGTACTAGCTGAGCTGCCTCTGGAATAAGCATAAAATATCTTATTATTTTTTTATGAGTGACTGTTACAGGCCCACCATTAGCAATTTGTCTTTTAAATAACGGAATTACGGAACCATTACTTCCTAGAACATTACCAAATCTTACTGCCACAAATTCTGTTTCTGATTCTTTATTTACAGCTTGAATAATCATTTCACATAATCTCTTAGTCGCACCCATTATATTAGTTGGATTAACTGCCTTATCAGTAGAAATCATTACAAATCTATCAATCTTCGCTTCACTTGCTTCAAGTGCTAAATTTAATGTTCCAAAAACGTTATTTTTAATAGCTTCTTTAGGACTATCTTCCATTAAAGGAACATGCTTATGTGCTGCTGCGTGGAATACAACATCAATATTATTTTTCGTAAATATTTCATGAAGTCTATTTCTATCTCTAATAGATCCAATAAGTACCTTAAGCTCTAGATCAGGGAAGCTGTCTTTAAGCTCGTTTTGTATATCATATGCATTATTTTCATAAATATCAAATATGATTAATTTTTTAGGATTAAATACAGCAATTTGTCTACAAAGCTCTGATCCTATGGACCCACCGCCTCCAGTAACTAAAATAGTCTTTCCTTCTATGTACTCTGCTATTCCTCTATTATCAAGCTGAATAGGGTCTCTTCCAAGTAAATCTTCTAAATCTACATCTTTAATTCTACTAACTGTAGCATCACCATTAATTATTTCATACATTCCTGGTATAATCTTAAGCTTACAGTTTGTTTCTTTACATATATCTATTATTTCTGCTTTATTTTTATTATCAAGAGAAGGAATAGCAATTAATATCAAATCAATTTCCTGTTCTTTTGCAATGTAAGGAATATCATGTCTATTACCTTCTATCTTTATTCCTGAAATTCTTCTTCCAAGCTTATCTCTATCGTCATCAATAAGAACAATAGGATTATATTTAAGCTCTCTTCTTGAAAGTATTTCATTTATAATCATTGTTCCTGCTGATCCTGCCCCAACAACCATTACTCTTTGCTGATCTGCCGAATATTTGTATGGTACATATAAAAGAATTCTTCTATAGACTCTATAAAGAATTCTATATCCTAAAACAAAGAAAATTGCAAGTAATGTACCAACCACACATACGTTTAATGGAATTGTTGCTCCAAACCCTCTAGTATATGCTATAGTTAATATACTAGCTAGAATATTACCTCCGACTCCAAGCAAAAATTCATCAGTACCTGTTAAGTGCCATAAACTATCATACATTTTAAATAAATAGAAACATACTAAGTATATTAAGCTTAACACTACTACATCTTTTGAGTAGATTCCTGCAATTTCAGTAAATGAACCTAACTGAGTTATATTTATGGCAAAAAGGTATGCCATATTAACCATAAATAAATCAATTATCATAATAGTTAGTGTTTTCCAAATCCTCATAACGAACTCCTTACTCACTCTACAATGAATAAATTAAATCATCGATCATTGTTCAATTAAATAATAATTATTTTTCTATCTTAAAACATTAAATATCTTTAACATTAGTTTTGGACAATATCTTATACTTTTACACTGAATAAAGTATCTTATATTATTTTTATCAAATCTTTGAATTTTATAATTCTCAAGATACTTTTTAACATCTGTCTTATTTAAAAATTCAAATAAAGCTTCATAAAAATCTTTATTTCTTGAAAATACAGAGAATATATGTGAAATGGAGTATGGAATTTTAAATTCAACTAAGAATTTTTGAATTTCTTTATATTCTCCACTTTTTCTTACGTATTCAAGTAAATCAACATATGAATTATAGCAGTCTAAATGCTTCAAAGATACATTTTGTGTTATTGAATTTTCCCAAATAACATAATATGCCAATACTTCATTTACTGATATAACTTTTTTTGAATGCATTAAAGCCTTTACTATAAAGATCATATCTTCTCCATATTTTCTATTACTATCAAAAAACAAATTATTCTCTTTAATTATTGAAGCTTTATATATTGCACTTCTCATCCCTATTGTAATATCATCGCTTAACTGCTTAAATGCAGCACTCTTACCATCTATGTAATTTTCTAAATAGTTTGTTCTATTCTTAACTAAAGTGTCACCTTCAGAATTTACTTCACTATAATCACAAAAAACTATATCGCATTCTGTTTCTCTAGCCTTATTATACATATGCTCAATAAAGTTTTCATGGAAATAGTCATCCGAATCTAAAAATGTTATGTATTCACCGTTAGCTTCCTCTATACCCTTATTTCTTGCAACACTTACTCCAGAATTTTTTTGTGTTATTATTCTATAATTAATATCACTATTTTTAAGTAATCCTTCTGCAATTTCAATACTTTTATCTGGAGAACCATCATCTATAAGAAGTAATTCAAAATTTTTATCTGTTTGATTTATTATTGATTTTATATTTCTTTCAATGCATTTCTCTACATTATATACGGGAGTAATTATAGATACATTTATCAATGTCATACGCTCCTTATTCATCAGTTGGTAGTTAATCATTGACGGTTTATAGTTAAAATTTATACTTATTATCTAAAATTTTTAACGCTTAATAAAAATTACACTAATCCCAAATAAACAAGATACATCTATATAACTTCAAATGTCAATTGTAAACTATATAACTACTTTGAATTATACTCACATTGCATTTTATATGCAATATATAGTCATATTTATTAAGTAAATTTTCATATTCATTTTTAATTATCCTTAATTAATATTCTCTTAATTAATTAAAGATTTATGAGCTTTAATTATTTTAGCATGCCATTGTCTTTCTTCTTCCTTTGGTAAGGTCATATAATCTCCATATAACTGTGTTAATATTGCATCTGGATTTTTAGGCGCATAAAAATATTCACCTTCAAACTCTAATTTACTAACCTCAAAAAAATCTTCCTTCTTATATATATATTCATCCCAAGGTGTATCAACGCCATATGCCATGTAAGGAGAATTTACATCGTTCCATTTGATTAACTTATAAAATAATCTTTGCCTGCCTTTATCTTTTAATACATTCACAACTATTTTATAAATAGCATGAGTTATTTTATTTTTTAAAGTTAATTTTTCTGGCATTTCACGCATTCTTACAAAACTTTTTATTATATTATTACTGATTTTTCTTTGAATTTTATAAACAAACTTACTTTTTGGAAGACTGTCATAAGGTAAAACATCAATATATATTCCATTATGCATATCAGGATTTTCTGCAATTACTTTTTGTATAAATAATGTATTATTATATCTTATCTTGCACGGAACTTGATATATATCATAATTTTCATCACTATCAAATGTTTGCAAAAATAAATTATCTGGTAATTCTTTTTTTGCAATTTCTAAAAATTTTCTATAATCTTCCCTAAGCATTCCTATATCTAAATCATCATCCCAAGGAATAAACCCCTTGTGTCTTACTGCCCCAATTAAAGTTCCGGCATCTAGAAAATATTTTATATTATGTTTTTCACAAATTTTATGTACTTCTTTTAAAATTTCTGTCATTAACTTTTGCGCATCTCTAAGCCCTAAATCAACATATTCATCATCATTATATAAATTTTTATTCATAAATTAACCTCACTTTTAAATTATCAATTGTCACTTGTCAGTGATCAACTAATATTGAAACTCCATAAGGAATTTCTGAAATTTATTTTAAAATTTTGCTTTGCAAAATTATCCCTAATCTCACTCCACACGCCCATAGATAGAAAAAATTTGATTATTTCATTAAGTGCTTAATTTATTTTTTCAAATAATACTTTTCTACAACGTTAGGACTCATAAGTATTATCTTACTTAATACTAAATATTTTAATCTATCTTTTTCAAATCTAACCATTTTATATTTTCCTAAAGCATTTCGCACTTCTTTTTTATTTATAAATTCATAAAGTTTTTCACGCAACTCATCCTTAACACAAAAGGCTGCAAAAATATTTACTATTCCGGCTGGAATTCTATTTTGAATCATAGCCTTTTCTAATTCTAAATTTTTTATTTTATCTCTTATGTATTGTAACGTTTCAATATTTGAATAGTAAACATCTAAATAATTTATAGAAACAGTATTCATGGCTGATTGCTCCCACTTCACATAATGAGCATAAATATTATTTAAGCAATATATCTTCTTAGAATGCGCATATGTTTTTATCATAAAGGAAATATCTTCTGCAAATTTTCTATTTTCATCAAATTCAATATTATTTTCTATAAGTAAAGATCTTTTAAACATATTTGCCATAATATGAGTATATGAGATTCCATAAGCTAATCCAATTGAACTTTCTATACCAGAATATATTCCTTCTTTTAAATCATTCTTATTATCAGTTATTGGAGTACCATCATTATTTTCAAAAACATATGAAGAATATATTACATCAAAATCTTTCTCTTTAAGTTTAGTATAAAAATCTAATAACATATTTTTATCTATGTAATCATCTGAATCCAAAAATTGAACATATTCACCTTTAGCTTCTTTTATTCCAAGATTTCTTGCTGAACTTACTCCGCCATTTTTCTTTTTTATTATTCTATAATTCACGTCACTATCTTTTAAATATGCATCTGCAAATTCACTACTGTCATCTGGTGAACCATCATCAATAAATAGAACTTCAAATTCCTTAAAAGTTTGTTCTTTTAAAGATTCCAAAGTTCTGATAATTCTATCTCTTACTTTATATACAGGCACTATTACGCTTATTTTATAATCCATAAAAAATCCTGCCTTTCATATTTTCATAAATATCCGTTTATATTATATCATAATAATTATTTAAATAGAAAAATACAATAGCATTTCACCTAAAATAAATAAAGGACGTACTAAGTTTATATGATAACACCCGAAAAGAAGCTCTCATGTTATGCTTGATTGCTACAAAAAATAAGCTAAGAATTCAAACATGCAGACTGCATCCACAACTGTTTGCTCCAATGTAAAATTGGACAAACAATTGTGGAACAAGTCTACATGCAAGAATTCTAAAGCTCATTTTTTGAATGCAATTCTCCGCACAACAAGAGAGCTTCTTTTCTTTGTTTCATCTAAATTATAGTATCAGTGTTATGTTGCTATAACTATAATCATATTAAGATTAAAAAATAATTATTTATAGATGTTAAAGATTTAAAAAGTTAATATCTTATCCTTAAAAAAATGGCATATCATAAATAAATGAAATACCTACTCATATATATTCGTAGGCATAAGCGATTCACACAAAATCATAGATTTCGGCTCTCTGCTTAAAAATTTGCACTTATAAAAAGAGTAGCTATACTGTAATTTGGATATTTTATTATTTATTAGGAAACAGATGACTTTTCTAAGTAGTTCCATAAATTATAACTAAAAAAAGTTATATGCCTATGATTTTAGAGAAAAACAAAGAAATTCAATATATGAATATGCGTAGTATTGTATTGAAAATTTGAGTTATTAAATTCTTAGACAGAGGCTGTTCCAAAATTGTTTGTCCAACACTTGTTGTTGGAGCAAACATTTTTGGGCACAGCCTCTGTCTGTAGAATTTTTAACTCAAATTTTCCTACAATACGAGCATATCATATATTGAATTTCAGTTGTTATCCACTAAACCATGATTCTACGTCCCTTATTTATATTATTCTTTAACTCCAGTATCACCAACACCTTGCATAAACCACTTTTGAGCCACTAAAAATAGTATTAATAAGGGTAAAACTGTTATGGTACTTGCAGCCATTATTTCTGGCCACTTGATCCCGTATGCTCCCCCTTGAATAAAGAATTGTCTAAGTCCAGCTGAAATCAAAAACTTTTCTGGGCTCTTTGTTATTAATGAAGGATACATATAATCATTATAGTAAGTCACAAAACTTATTAGTCCAAAAGTAATAAATGTAGGCTTAGTTAATGGAAATACTATCTTCCATAATATTTTCCAATGACTGGCACCATCTATTCTGGCAGCTTCAATTAGACTTTTATTAATTTGCAAAAAAGCCTGTCTCATTAGAAATATTCCAAATACATTTCCAAGATTACTAATTATAATTCCTGTCAGTGTATCTATTAAATTAATTTTAGACAAAATCATATAACACGGTACATAAGTAGCTGCTGATGGCAGCATATATGTCCCCATTATAATTGCAAATAATATTTTTCTCCCCTTAAAATTAAATTGAGTAAGTGCATATGCAATCATTGCACTTCCTATTATTTGAAAAGCAACAATTATTGTTGCCACAAAAAAACTATTTCCAATATATACTTCAAAAGGCGCTTCTTTGAAAACTTCTAGAAAATTGCTCCAATTAAATACCTGTGGTAATAATTTAGGTGGAAATTGAAATATTTCATCTTTAGTTTTTAATGAACTAGTCATCATCCATATGAAAGGAAAAAAAGTAACTATACTTATACAAATAAGCATAATATGCCTAAGACTTTCACATATTATTTCTTTGTTAGTTTTCTTTCTTGGTATATATAATTCTTCGATTTCTTCATTTTCTTTAATATTCCTAAATGGACTTGTTGTTATATCCATTTTAATCCCACCTTATTATTTAATAATGTACACATTTCTTTGATGCTCCAAATTGCAATATTGCTAGTATTGCAACAATAATTAACAATACAGTTGCTATTGCTGTAGCTTGTCCTGTATTAAAGTTTTCAAATGCTGTTTGATAATACATATATAAAATTGTTCTTGTACTTCCTGATGGTCCTCCTTGAGTCAAAACTCTAATCTGATCATAAGCTTTAAGAGAATCTATCATTAAAATTATGCTTAAAAAGAAAGTAGTAGGTGATATAAGTGGTAATGTAATACTTTTAAATTTTCTCCATTTACTTGCTCCATCAACATCACATGCTTCATATAAACTCTTCGGAACCTTTTCTAAAGCTGTTAAGTAAAAAACCATAGCCCATCCTACTTGCTTCCACACTGTTACTATAATTACTCCAAGCATTGCTGTACTTGAACTTTGTAGCCATTGCGACTTAGGCAGACTTAATAGTTGAAGTATATAATTAGCAAGTCCTGTCTCTGGTTCAAGAATCCAGCACCATACTATTGAAATTGCAACTGTTGGTGTAATCCATGGAGAAAAGATTATAGCTTTATAAAAAGCGCCACCTTTTATTGATTTCTTTAATAGAACAGCTAAAGCAAGTCCTATGATTATTGTTGGTATTACAGTCCCTATCATAAATGCTAATGTATTTTTTAATGCCTGATAAAACATCTCATCTGACGCTAATGCCTTATAATTATCTAACCCAACTATATTATAAATTGAGCTCATATAATCCCAATCAGTAAAACTTATAAATATGGATTTAACCATAGGATAAATCCAAAATATACTCAAAGGAACTGCTGCTGGCAAAACAAATAATAAAATAGTTAGTATTTTTTTTATCTTTCTATTAACTCTGCTTTGATTAATCATAAAATTCACCCGCTCTTCTCTCAGTTCATTTTTTGAACAATATAATACTATCATCGTTCATTGTTCAATGCAATATGTTCATACTTTTTCTTTATCAAAGTATAATTTAAACAATGTACGTACTAAGTTTAGAGTAAAGCAACAGAAATATTATTTTTGTAAATAAATGAATTTTTTAATTACAGAATAGTTATTTATGCATGTTAAAAATTAAAAAAGTTAATATTTTATCATTTTTTAAAAGGTATAAATATAAGAATATAACTTCTTAAGAATGTGCACTTATAAGAAGAGCAGCTATGCTGCAATTCGGATCTTTTCTTATTTGTTGGGCATTACAGAGATTTTCTAAGTAGTTTCATAAATTACTACAATTGATTGAAAATTATATTTTTACTCATTGAATATTCCTAAAAACATAAATTATAACTAGCAGGCGTTGGATTTCTATGATTATAGAGAAAACAAAGAAATTCAATATATGAATAGGCGTAGTATTGTATTGGAAATTTCAGCTTTTAAATTCTTTGGCAGAGGCTGTTCC
>ENA-OXEC01000183-OXEC01000183.1-human-gut-metagenome-genome-assembly--contig:-NODE-183-length-41130-cov-8.3404_pt1 | contig 41130 bp, 29 predicted proteins | sample MGYA00249351_ERZ652235 | MGnify/ENA primary metagenome ERZ652235 (study PRJEB26925, sample SAMN05826906) | human gut metagenome | biome: ENVO:2100002; feature: ENVO:00000062; material: ENVO:00002003...
GTCAGATGTGTATAAGAGACAGCTGGGCAAGCGAGGAGCCACCGATCAGGAGATGCGGACCGCGGCGGAGGCCGCCAACTGTGGGGAGTTCATCCGCCGTCTGCCCCAGGGATACGACACCCCCATCGGAGAAAACGGGGCGAAGCTCTCCGGCGGGGAGCGGCAGCGCATCTCCATTGCCCGGGCGCTTTTGAAGAACGCCCCCATCGTCCTGCTGGACGAGGCCACCGCCAGCCTGGATGTAGAGAACGAGACCAAGGTGCAGGGCGCCCTCTCCCGCCTGCTGGCAGGCAAGACGGTGCTGGTCATCGCCCACCGGATGCGCACCGTGGCCGGGGCGGACCACATCGTGGTGCTGGAAAATGGCCGGGTGGCCGAGCAGGGCACGCCTGCGGAGCTGATGGAAAAAGGAGGACTCTACCGTCGTATGGTGGAGCTACAGAGCCACAGTGCCCAGTGGCAACTCAACGGGAACGAATAACATAGGACCCCGTAGCAGAGACTAGGTAGTTTTCCTTTATCAGAAATTTGGCCGCTGATCTGTTACTGGTTTTTCGTTTGGAATTATGAAAGAATCAATCATAAAACATAAAAAGGTCTTACCGATTTGCAAAAATCGGTAAGACCTTTTGTTATTAATAGGCTATGCGTTGCACTTAAAGACCTGTGATGATCTGACTGAAATCCAAGAGGTGTGAATTGGGAAAGTATTATCAGATACAAAAAATTTTTTCTTAAAAGCACCGTTTTCCCGGCTAAAGCACTGCAAGAGCGGAGGCAGAATGAAATCTCCTCATTCCCACTCGCCGAGTTAAATCCATTTCTAAACTTTTTTGTATAGGGAATTTAATTCGTCGTTGTTTTATTTAATGCAGATTATCCTTATCCTAAGGTCTATTCGGACTTTTGCTATCAAAAATCTATCTGGGCCATCCTATCAGGGGTATTGCTTGCGACGGATGATTGGGTGGTTTAATGGTATTATAACATAATTTCATTAAAAATGCTATCTCAATCTTTCTTCTCTATTGTCTGCACAAGAATCTTTCCCGAAAGGATGTCAGGAGAATTTTGAGATGTAATCGTATATTCGATCTCGGTCGGCACCTGTTGTAGGAAGATCGGGGTCGGGAATGCTATGACCGTATGGTGCTTAATATAGTCAAATTTGACTTTCATAATACACTGGTCTTTCTCCGCAAATATTTCATAACAGTATATATCGGCAATGTCATCTTGATAATCTTCCTGATAATCCCTACCCATGAAAGAATCAAAAGGACGAATATTTTGGCCCGTACCTATATGTGAACCGAGTTTTTGAGAGTCTTCATACGCTTTGTACTGTGCTGTTGGAGGAATAGATAATAAAGCTTCAAGATCACACTTATCCAACAGATATTCTATTGCGTATTCATCTTGAATCTCGGGTAATTTATCCAACGGCAGCAATATATTATTATTAAATCGCAATTCCACTTCAATATCTTCGTCAACTGCAGTTCCGCTATTTTCTATCGCAAGCTGAATACAAGTTAGGCCAGCATAAGCGTCTTCAATTTTCGACCAATTGATAAACTCAGAAATTGACTCATGCAGTTCTATAATCAGCTCATATTTAAGTTCCTCATCTTTGGTTCCGGTATAACTGCATCCCCCCATCAAAGAGACGCTTGTAATATTTTTGGATAAATTCCCAAGATGAAAAAAATCATTGGATAACGAAATTTCAAGGGCTTTAGCAGTTGCTACAATTGCCTCCTGAATTTTTTGATCGATTGTAATTGGCGGGAAAAGAGAGCTGCCCATATAGGCGAGAGCATTCAATGGAGACTGGTCAATCTCATCCTCTTCTACAGGCAACCGCTGACCCATGTGCATAGAGTCAATTTTTCGATACAACTCTTTAATTTCCGAAAGTTGAGTCTTTGAGTCTTTTGAAGTATTAAACTTAAAATCAAAGACAGTAGGCGTTTCGCACAAATGTCCGTCCACATCTATTCCACGCAGAACAAGTTGCGATTTTCGTTGAAGTTTGGCATCGGCAACTGCCTTTACCGAAAGAAAATATTGGGTTAAATGTGCATAAAACGAACTTTCAAAGTCTTCAGCTGTACAATAGCTAAAATAGATGCCGTTGTATTTTTGTTTGAAAGCCTGTACTTTTTGATACCCTTCCCAATCTGTTTCTGATGGAGGAATCGGCTTATCAGAGAAATATAGAAAGACTTGTTTTCCCGCATCCAGCATAATTTCAATTTCTTCCTCTGTGCCGGAACCATATTCATCCGTAGGTGTTCCAAATCGGGTCCAAAACAATGCAACTGCTGCATCACATTTTTTGACAAACTGCTCATTCAGCAGTGCTTGCGGTTTTCCTCCTGATTGGGGATAGGAATTTTTACTCCAATGCCGCGTTCTGATACTAATGCCCAGTGTGTCAGAAAATTGATCATTGAATTTCTGCACGGTTCTGTTGATGACTTCAATTTCTTCTTTTATATCGCCAGGACAAGATATCAATAAGTCATATTGTGTCACATTTTGGGGCAAGTTTTCACACCACCTTTCAGTTTATAATACCTGTTTTAGCAGCTCCACCGCGCTCTCCTCACCGGGGTCATTGGTGCCTAGTTCGCCGCGGAAGGCGCGGGCGAGGATGGCTTTTTTGATGAGGTCGATCTGCTCCAGCACCCCTTCGGCGGCTTCTTTGGCCAGCTGCTCTTTGGCGAGTAGATTGTCAAGGATACGGACAATTTCGGCCTGTTCAGAAAAAGAAGGCAAGTTGATTAATATTGCCCCCAATTCTTTGGAATTAATGTTATTGATCCCAGCGGATGATTTTGCCTTTTTGAACATTTGCATCCTTGCATCAGTAGAATTTAAATACATAACTAAATAATTTGGAACTACCGATTCTAACGGCTGAATCCGTATTAAAAAAGAGGCATAAGCGTATTCCCTGTCTAATTGTGGTACAAGAACGCTTTTTCCAACCAATTCTCTACTACCGTTCGAGCGAACAATTAAAATGTCATTCTCATGAATTTGATTTTCGTCAGAAATATCCTTATGAGATAGAAATTTGAGATCTTCAAAACTTAAGCCATCATCTGTGATATTGGGTATTCTAAAAACAGGCATTCCTTTATAAGAATAATCGCTTTTTTCAGAGGTTCCGTATTTGAAGCCTATGACAATTTTAGATAGTGTTGTATTATCCCAACTCTCCATCCCCACGCCGTGCTCTTTTCTCCATTGGGCGGTGAGTTCGCCGGTGAAGGCTTTGTGGAGGATGGCGGCTTTGCGGGTTTCAAAGCTGTCCAGTGCATCCTGCGCTTTTTGCTTGGCCTCATCCAGCTTGGCGAACAGGCTTTCAATACGGTCAACAATGCGCTGTTGTTCAGAGAGTGGAGGAAGAGGCAAACAAATCGTCTTTAAGTCTGTTTTATTAAACTTTTTAACTGCCGTACCGGTTGTAATTGAGTATAGCTGTTCTGTACCAAACGGAGATAAAAAGTAATAGTATAGTAAATCATAGTCAGTTTCACGATAGCACTTTATCATAATTGAATTAGGTGCCAATGTCATCGGTTTATTTAAGTGGGGCACTCTAAAAACTTTTCCGATGGAACCAATGTTGCTTAAAATTAATTCACCACCATATAATACCGATTTTTTGAGAAAATCATAGCCACACTTGTCTGTATATGTAAGGTCCTCTGTAAAACTATTTGAAAAATCTTGTGTTTTTACAAGGATTGCGTAGTTTTCCTCTTTATAACAAGCTACATTTTGCTTTAAACTCGCAAAGCTTCCATTTGCCACATAATCTGTAGCAAAATCAATGTATGTTCCAAGTTGTGTCCAACACCAATTTCTTGGTACTGTATACGGCTGCTCACTCTCCGGCACCAATGCCGCCTGCAAGCGCTCTTCTGGTGTCAGGGTTTCTTTTTTTCGTCCTCGTGCCATCAGTCACGCACCTCCAGGGCCCGCAGCTCCTTCACCACGCTCATCAGCAGATCCACGGCCTCCTCCAGGTTGGCGGCAGCCTCCTCGGCACTCTCCGCCGGGTCGGGCAGGTCGTTGTAATTCAGCACCGAGTCATCCCGGATAAGACCCAGATTCAGGCTGTTGCCCTTTTCGGAAATTTGCTCCCGGGTAAAGACACTCCATCGCTCATCCTGCACGGCATGGCGGTCCGGGGCCTCATAGGCTTTCTCAAAGTCCGCAAAATGCTCGGTTTTCAGCGGAGTGGTCTTGCCAAAGCTGGGCATATTGGTGCGCAGGTCGTAGAACCAGACTTCCTTGGTGTTGCCCTTGTCGCTCCTGCCACGGGTGAAGAACAGTACATTGGTTTTGACGCCCTGGGCATAGAAAATGCCGGTAGGCAGGCGGAGAATGGTGTGCAGATCACACTTGTCCATCAGGTCGCAGCGGATTTTCTCGCCGTCTCCGTCAGCAAACAGCACATTGTCCGGCAGCACCACGGCGGCCCGGGCCTTGCCGTTGGCTTTCAGGCTGCGGTAGATGTGCTGGAGGAAGTTCAGCTGCTTGTTGCTGGTGGGGAAAGTGAAATCATCTCGGGTGGCGCGCTCGCCGCCCTTCTTGGTGCCGAATGGCGGATTGGTAAGCACCAGATCAAAGTCGTGGAGGGCTTTGCCTTGATTGGATAGGGTATCGGCCAGCAAAATTTGGCCGTCGATGTCGTGGAGCATGGCGTTCATCAAAGCCAGACGGTGTGTGTCGTGAACCAACTCGCAGCCAGTGAAGGCCTCTTCCCGTTCAAACTTGGCCTGGTCTGCATCCAGATCGTAAAAATCATCGGTATGTTCCTTGACATATCGATGGGCAGCGATCATAAAGCCGAAGGTGCCGCAGGCAGGGTCGTTGCACCGCTCGCCGGGCTGGGGCTTCATCAACCGGGTCATCACATCAATGAGGACGCGAGGGGTAAAGTACTGGCCCGCGCCGGACTTTTTCTCGTTGGCGTTCTTCTCCAACAGCCCTTCATACAGGTTGCCCAACCCCTCTTCCCGGGCGGAGTACCAGTCCAGGCCGTCAATGGTGGTGATGATCTTTTCCAGGTTCTTGGGTTCATCGATGTTGGTGGCGGAGCCCTGGTAGATCTCCCGCACCCGACCGGTGCAGTTCTCGCCCAAATAGGTCAGCAGCTCTTTATAGAACTTTTTTAACTCAATACCGCTTTTGGCAGTGAGTTGATCCCAGCGGTAGGCGGCAGGAATCTGGCTTTCTGCACCAGTCTCCTTGGCCATCTTCAAAAACAAAATGTAAGTAAGCTCGGTGACATACTGGTGATAGGTAATGCCGTCATCCCGCAGTACATTGCAGAGGTTCCAGAGCTTGGATACGATTTCCTGTGTGGTCATGTGTGGTTCCCTCCGTTATCGATAGCGGCCTGACGCAATACTTCGGCAAGGCAAAAGTTCATAGCTGTCTGCTGGTAATCGGCATCCACTTTTCGGGCTGCCTCGCAAAAATCAGAAATCGCCTTGACCATATCACAGATATTTTTCTGCTGCTCCAGGTTTCTTTGCGCTTCCATCTGTTGTGCCTGGAACTGGCTTAAATACTGTGAGTTAAAAATCCCATACGGATAGGTGTTATAGTTCATGCGCTTCTTCCTCCATCATCGTACAGATATTCGTTGAGTTCCAGCACGATGCTCTCTAACTTATTCTGGAAAATCCGGTCGATCTCCTTAAATCCGCCCTCACTTCTGAAGCGGGTATCTTCATCAAACACGCCTACATTGAGGACAGATTCCTCCATGAGGTATTTTTCCATACGGCCAATCCATTTTTGCTCAATGGCAGTGAATTTGTGGGCTTTTTTCAGCTTATCCACCGCCCGACGGATGCGGGCTTCATGGCTGATGAGGGTGGAGCCAATGGCATACCGGCGAATCAGACTGATGATGTCCGCTGCCATCTCCTCGTTGGTCAGTTCCGATATGGCGGTGTTGAGCTGCTGGGTGGTGAAACCCTCCCGGTCCAGCGTCAGGCGCAGATCCTTCAAGCTCGCCCGGGTCAGCTCCTTTGGCCGGGTGCAGACGATGTTCAACGCCGCAATTTCGTTGATATGGTTCTTTACATAGTCGGCAAAGGCATCCAGATAGTCTTCTGGGCGGCTGCCGGTACCATAACCACGGGTGTGGCTGACCAGTTCATCTGGCGCGTCGGAGATAATCACCGGGCGGCTGCCGTTGGCCCGGGTCTCCCCAAGCAGTTCGAAAAGATCCCGATGCGCTAAAATGCGGTTACGGGCCTGCGGCGGCGGCTCCTGTTCCAGCTGCTGGATAAACTGCGTTGGGCCCATGCCGCCGGTCATGCTGACGAAATGCTCCATGGTCTTACCGTCCAGCTTTCGCTTTTTCCGCTGGAGCTTGGCGATGATCTGATCGATCTGGTACGCGATCTGCTTTTCGTCCTCCAGTACCTCGAGACCATCCAACAGTTGTCCAAAGGAAGTAGACGGGTTGGCTACCACCGGTTTCATGGTATTGACGGCATCCAACGATTCATAGACACCGACAGGATCATAAATCTCAAAGTGAGTCTTATGGATCTTGGGGCACAGACGGGTGGCACGGCCCAGCATCTGTTCAAACAGAATGCGGGATTTCACCCGGCGAAGGAATACCAGATTGGTGATTTCCGGCACATCGATACCGGTAGTCAGCAGGTCCACGGTGACGGCAATACTGGGATAGCGCTCGTTTTTGAACCGCTTGATGGCCTCCTGCACCTTCTTGGGATTGCCTCCACCTACACTGCCGGTGATCTTCATGATCGCATCATTGTCCACGCCGTATTCTGCATAGATATTTTTGAGGATGTCCACGATCATGTCGGCATGTTGGTCATCCACGGCATAGATAAGCGTTTTTCCCTGTTCCTCCGGATTTTCCGGGTCGATATCTTTGGCAATCTCAGCCAGCACTGCCTCGTTGAAGGGGCGAGTAATGACTTTTTTATTAAACTGCTCCACATCGAAGTTGAGCTCATCGTTCAGCAGCTCGCTGTTGGTAATCTCTCCGGTCACCGGGTCGTAGACAGTGACGGTATCACCGGATTGATAGTGGATACCCTCATCCCGCAGTTTGGTGTGAAGGTCGTGAGGCGCGTCGTGATCCACCAGATACCCCTCGATGACCGCTTCCCGGTAAGTGTATTTGAAAACCGGCTGGCCGAAAATCTCGGTGGTCTGGAGGGCAGGGGTAGCGGTCAGAGCAATTTTCACCGCATCGAAATACTCAATCACGCTGCGGTATTTGCTCTGGTAGTCCCGCTGATCCCGGTAGAGAAGTTCGGTGTCTCCCATCTCTTTGTCCAGGAGGTAGCCCCGGTGGGCCTCGTCTATGATAATCAGGTCATAGTCGTTGACTGCGGGCATGGTTTCTCCATCATTGTAGAGAATACGCTTTACCATCCCCTGTACGGTAGCAACCTGGATGCGGGTCTCTCTCTCAATTTCTTTGTCTTCCAACCCTTTGATGTTATAGATGTCCACCAGGGGCATCAAATCCTCCAACTTGACCTCTTTGAATACATCCAATGCCTGCTCTCCAAGAGCTGTGCGGTCCACTAGGAATAGGATGCGCTTGAAACGGCCTGTTTTCAAGAAACGGTAGATCATGCCCAGCACCGTCCTGGTCTTGCCGGTACCGGTGGCCATGGCCAACAGAGCTGTATTTTTTCCGTCCATAATGGCCTGTTCCGCTGCCTGGATGGCCCGTAGCTGATAATCGCGGAGGTTCAGCCCGTCTTTGTCCCGCAACAGATCAAAGGGCATCTGCTCCAGCGCCCGATTGCCGGCGTCAATGTCCTTACCCAACAGGTCCAGAAGGTTTTCAGGGCTCATCCACCCCCGCAGAGCCTTTGGAACATTGGAAGACCGACGGAGATCCAGAAACCAAATACCGGACTTTGTTTTATACTGCTCCAAATATGGTCTGCCATTAGTCGCAAAGGTAAACGGCACTTTATAGCTACCCCAAGTTCCAACTTGGTACTGAGCATCCTCAACACGAATATTACGGGGATAGTCTTTCCCCTGATAGTCAATCACGGAGGGAATGTCCTTGTGTTCCGCTTTTGCCTCAATGATACCGACAAATTGCAGACCAATAAAAAGGGCATAATCAGCGCGGCCGTGATTTCCCACAGTTGAGTCAGTGGGCCACTCAGCTATGGCAAGATTCCGACCTTTGGTTGGGCGAGTTCCGTTAGAAAAGCGCAGATTCTCAGTATCAGCCTCCCAGCCCACTTGACGGAGTTGCTGGTCAATGATGTAGCGTGTTTCTGCTTCTGTCTTTTGCCGCTGACTGGCCGCCCTGGCTGCCTGCTGGCGACGCTTTTCTTTTGTGACAGAATTCGAAGCGGCAGCCTTTTCTTCCGCTTCTTTGACCAGACTTTCCTCCTGTGCATCGTCAGTATCTGCAATATCTTGCTTCTGCGAGTCAGTCGGCATCACAAAAGGAATAGATTGATAGTTCCAGTCACCATAGGTCTGCATGAACCATTCGCATAGGCTGTGCGCCATTTGAAGCAGCACTTTTCCCTCTTCAACGGAGGAGTAGTTCTCATGTACCGCCTTATTGCGCACCTTGCGTAGCGCATGAAGAATATCCACAAGATCCTGCGTGAGGAGGCCCTCTCGGAACAGTACGCCGATCCGATTGACCGCCGTATTTTCGGAAGGAGGCATGATCCGATCATAAGTAAACATCAAGTTCACAACTGTTTCGCCGATCATCCCTAACTTCATCAAGCAGGAGTTTGAATCTGAATAAAGATATGCTTCTGCTTTTTTCCCGAACTGGGATAACACAGGAAACTCTTTATCAAGAAATTCAAAATTACTTTTCATCACGGCTCACCACCCTTGCAAGTTCTGCGCATTTTCATGTCATAAGTAAGATTGTCAGTAGATGCACTCGTCGTTTCGTTAAATGCCAGTTTTATTCCTCTGGCGGAACGGGGATATACACCATTTTCAGGGGAATCATTTTACGGTATTTGACACTGAGCTGGTCGTAATATTTCAAGACCAGATCCACAAGTTCTGTACCGTTAATGCCGCGAATGATCGGGGTGTTATCCAGGTATTTCTGCGCATTTTTGGTATAGTTGGACAGTGTCACAAATAGGCCATAATCCCCTTCGCGCATAGCGCCTTTCAAGGACTGGATGGTGGTCTCTTTGATATCTCCGTCCTGGCTCTTGACCTGGACAACAATGCGGGGCGGCAGTTCATCTTTATAGGCGGTAATGTCGATGCCGCTGTCCCCACCATGCGGAGACAGGATCGTGCGGTAGCCCATGGCCTGCAAAAGATTTGCGACAAACGGCTCCAGATCATAGCCTTTCAAATTTTTGCTCAGCTCTTTCAAAATAAAGTCGCGGGTAGCCTCGATGATTTCATCCGCTGTTTGTGCCACTGTCTCATCGGTATCCGGCTCCAGAATATTGCCTTTGAAATCTTTATCCAGAGCCTTAAAATATTCATCCGCGTAGTTTTTCACCTGAAAAAAGCTCAGTGCCGAGCCAACTTCATGCAGAGCACCTTGGGAAAAAGCTGTGCGCGGCAGATGTTTAAGCCACTTTACTTTCCGGCGATTGGGATACAGTGCTGCGGTAGCCTCATAGAAATAGGCACTCTCCACGACCCCAATGTTGATCTTACGGTCAATTTTGGACGGGAACACCACATAGTCTCCTTCCTGTACCTCATGAACGAATCGGTACAGCATTCCGGCACTTGTGGCAATCGAACCCTTTTTAGCGTCCGGATAAACTGCGATATATTTTTCTTTGTAGGCATCACGGGATGTATTTATAGCCGATAAGTCGCCCATCTCTTCCCAGCCGATTGCAATTAGATTCTGATTCAAAAAAAGGGGATCGTCCATCGTGTGGATTCCCCAAACCGTTTTATTTGCTGCCGCCATCACAGCCACACTCCTATCCGATCTTTCACAGCTTCTCAGCCTGCTAGAATCTTGTATCCTGAAAGCCACCTTCAAAATCAAGCCACTTTGTCAAAATTCTTGCTTATTTTTCTTCCGGAACAAACTCCAGAATATCGTCCACGCCGCACTCCATCACGCGGCAAATCTTCTCGATACTTTCGATAGAAACATACTCATTGCGCTTTAAGCGGGTGATAATATTGGCACTAAAACCGGCCTTCTCTTTTAGCTGTGCGTTGCTTATCTTTTTATCAATCATCAAATGGAATAAGCGGTCATAACAAATCGCCATTTTAGTCCCTCCAAAGCAAGAAATGCTTGGATTTATTTTATCACATTTTCGTGAAAAACCCAACTCGATATCTAAATTATCAGGCTTTATCAATGTTATGGAAAGGCAGAGATTTCGCTGCCTTTTCCGAGCATATTCAACCAGTTCCCGGGCGTTGCTGGCTGGGTGCCAGACATAGGCGATGAGATAGTCTACATGATCTACAACATAGCGATTTGCCCTCACGATTGCAACCTTGCGTGGAATACCCTCCATTCCAGGCGGATAGAATGTTCCGTCAAATCCATCTGGCGTTGAGATGGGCCGCTCTGCTGGATGGTATGGCAATAGCAAAGTAAGCATCGGTGTACAAGGGGTACAAACGAGATAAAATAGAAATGAGGGGCGATAGAGCGGAAACGTCAGATTTTCCACTCTATCTGAACACGGTCGCTGGTGGCCTTGATTGTAGAAATCAAACCATCGGCGGCTTTTCTTTTGTCGTCAAAATCAATACTGTTCCAGTTATCAAGATAATAGGATAACTTCTTGATCTGCTGGGGCGATATGGTTTCAACGCTCAAATCGGCGATTGCCTTTGAAATGGTCTGGCGTCGGGTGTCCAGTTCTTCGATTTTTTTGTTTGCGTAAGCAAGCAGGGTGGCGTTGGCTCCGGTCAGCGTGTCCAGCAGCTTTTCAATCTCGGCCTCCACCTGTGCAAGCTCCACCTGATAGGCGGTCAGCTTCGGATTGACTTTTTCCTCCTTGCCGTGGAGTATCTGGAAGTCCTTGAATTTCTCCTGCATAGCCATGAAAACGAACTGCTCAAATTCGTCCTTGTGGATTTTCCCGCACCCCGGACAGCCTTTGTTCTCTGTCCGTTTGGTACAGCGGAAATATCCGGCTCCGCTCGGTACACGGGTGGCCTTCAGCGCATACCCGCAATGTCCGCACTTGATTTTTCCTGCAAGCCATGTGTTTTTCGGTTTCCGGCCCTGCTGGAAGGTGGTGTTTGTCATTAGCTTCTTTCTGCATTTCAGCCATATATCCGAAGAAATAAGGGCTTCATGGGGAGCAATCACAAGTATCTGGTCTTTCAGGCACCTGTCCTTGTCCTCCTTCACATCCCGGCCCTGATAGAGATAACAGCCGTTTGTTCCGGCAAAGTCGGAGGCGTCGTTGACGATGGCCGCGCCCTGGCTCTTGAAGAACTCGTACAGTTCCAAGTCGGCCTGTGCGTAAACCGGGTTCCGCAAAAGCTGGGAAAGAAATGTACGGAACATGGATTTGCCATAAATTTTAATGCCCTGTTCCTCAAAGTAGCGGGTAATGTCTCCGAAGGAAGTCCCCGGTTCGGCGTACATCTCAAACATCAGCCGTACATGGTCGGCTGCTGCGGGGTCGGCAACCATTTTCTTTGTGCGGATGCCGTCTACCACCGTAGGCTCCAACTGGTAGCCGTATGGGGCCTGTCCGCTCATGTGGAAGCCTTTCAGGCACCGGGAATAATAAGCGTCCGTGACACGCTTCTGGATTGTCTCGCGTTCAAGCTGGGCGAATACAATGCAGATGTTCAGCATAGCCCGCCCCATCGGGGTCGAGGTGTCGAATTTCTCCGTGGACGATACAAATTCCACATCGTACTCTTGAAACAGCTCCATCATATTTGCAAAGTCCAGAATGGAGCGGCTTATCCGGTCCAGCTTGTAGACGATGACCCGCCGCACCTTTCCCTTGCGGATCTCGCCCAGCAGCTTTTGAAACTCCGGCCGGTCTGTGTTCTTGCCGGAATAACCTTTATCCTTGAATACCCGGCAGCTCCCGCCTTTCAGCTCATACTTGCAGAAATCAATCTGGCTTTCAATGCTGATACTGTCCTTGCGGTCTACGGATTGTCTGGCGTAAATGCAATCTTCTCTGATAATATCCATATTGGGCTCCTTTCCCTGTTGGAATGGAGCTACCAATCTTACAAGTATATTATACCATCAGCAGCCCCGGACAACAATGTTGCGAATGATTAGTGAAAGCTGTCCCCGTATTTACTGAACACCTCATACAAACGCTGTTCAATCTCTTTCCTTCGCTGTTCCTTCTCCTTCGGGGAAAGTACCGGCGTGAGATTTTCCAGCACAATGGTTTTCCCTTGAAAAACGACGGACTTTGTTTCTCGTTCATAAGTGACAGTCTGTGCCATTGGAAACCTCCTTTTCAAAACGGGGTGTATATGCCAGCCTTTCCCTCTTGTCCTGTGGGGAAATATCAAAAGACGGCACCCGGCAGGTGCCGCCCTTTGAGCTTTCTCCACTTCGGGTCCATGTGGCCCGAGGTCAGTAGGGACTGGAATAAAACTTTTCTTTGGCGTCCTCCACGCTGTTGAGGTCAAAAACTTCATAGAGCTGCCCCACAACGCGCCGTATCTCCTTATTTGAAAAGCCGCAGTCCTCCATAGCCATAATGACATATCCACGGCAGGCATCATTGCTCCATTCGTCCTGTTCCATGCCGGGTATCATTCCAACTGTCTTTTCCATAAAATCTCCTTTTGAAAAAAGGGAGGGGAGCCCGCCGGAATTGGTCGGCCTGTCATCAGACAACGGAGCCGAAGGACTCCCCTCTGTGTTTGGTTCTTTTTCAGATAGACCGGGCGGGCATAGGCTCTTTGCCCCATAGTATTTCAACTCTCCCCATTCTGATGGCAAGGCGCCCTCATTGCCTGCGACGGCTCACGGCTTGCAGGGCCGCTTCAACGCTCGGACTGTGACTGGACGCAAGTGTCCGGGGCGGTGCCTGTTCCGGCGGAGCCAGCCTTGCCCCGCCTATGGCATGGGCCTGATCGCTCGCCCTGTTTCATAGAGACTGTATTCTCTGGAAACAAGGGTCATGGCGGGCCTGTTACACAGCACGTTCCCCTTCGTACCCGGGTATCTTTTTATTCAGTTTTCAATCTGCATGAAGGCTTGTCCGAACCTCGGGCCACCGTGGCCCGAAGCTCTTTGCCTCTCATAAACCATTTCATTTTTTGGCCTAAATCGGTACACCTCACAGAAAGTTTTCAAAATTTTTTCTAAGTTCCGCAGGCCGCGCTCAATCGCCACGCGCACAACTTTTTCATGGACACCTTCGGCAAGGGCAATATCCCTTTTTGTCATGCCGAGAATAAAGTGGGCGTAAATCCGTTTTGCCTGCTTGTCCGGCAGACTGGCGATCGCGGCGTGAAGCTCCTGCATGGTCACTTTCCGCTCGTACAGTTCATGGGGCGACAAGGCAACGAAAACCGCCTCATGCTCCAGCCCATCGTCCCGATCAAGGGAGTAGTAGGCTTTGTGGCGATATGTCCGCAGACGGTAGGCCGCCTCCTTGCGGTCAAACTCCTTGAACATATCGGCAATTTCCTCCGACACCTCCATAAAACAATCTGATGTATAGAACGGGTAATAGTCCCGCAAATTGATGATAGCCATATACTTACCTCCGTTTCGGTTGTGGGTTGACGAGTGACCGAAACGAAGGCGGCGGAGAACGGCATCGGGGAATGACCTCGGGCCAACATGACCCGAAGCCGCCCCATGAGAACGCAAAAGCGCCCGGGCGGCATGAAGCCACACGGACGCACGAAATGACATAATAGGTTAAGTCATAAAAAATTTCACATACACAGCCGGAGTTCCCTGGAGGTGGGATTATGCTTTTTTTAACTGGTGCAGGTCATGGAGACTGCGAAAGAGTAAAATAGACACGGCGGCATCCTCCTATTGCCGCCGGGAAATTGCATAATAAAAGGGTCGTCGTTAGATTTTCAGACAAAAAAGAAGCGGCGGCTCTGTTTTCAAAGCCGCCGCACGATAGAACGGGCGTGTCAAAGGGCTGCTGTACGACGGCTTTTTTTCTTTTGCCGTCGTGCGGCAGATAGGAACTATTTATTTATGCACAGTATAAAGTTAAAATGTCACAGAAATGTCCGAGGTGTTCCAAAATTCGACACGAAAACAGGCTAAAATGTTACAAAGCTCGGACATTTCAAAAATTTTGAAGGAATGGGGAAAAAAGCGGGGCAGCACACGCCGCCCCGTTGAATCTATGCGGTTATTCTATCGCCTGCATTTGTTCGATTAAGGATTGTAAAATTTGAATACCCGTATATATCATTCTTCCTAGACAACATCGTTTTTTAGCACTTCCACAATGTTGTCTTTTCTGATTTTTTTAGAGGCTACCATGTAAATAGCGGTAATGATAACTATAATGAGAATGATATATGCCAATACCCCCCATAGTGGAAAAACTGTGATAAACTCTGCAACGGTTACATCTTGCAGCCATAAAAGGACGGCACAAATCCCAAAAAGAATCGGAAGTCCAATTAAAATCGGCTTCGAGGCAAGCAAAAATGCTTCGGTATAAAGTAGCTTCAGCAGACTTTTTTTATCAAGACCAACGGAACGGAGCATAGCAAATTCCTTTCGCCGTTGATATAGGCTATTCATAATCGCGGAAGTTGCAGACGAAATTCCAACAATCCCAAAGAGTAGCGTCATACTATACACGATTACCATAGTGCCATTCGTCAATTTATCACGATCTATCGCCCGTTCTGTTTTGCTGGAAGTATAGAAATCGCTATTGCTTAGATATGCACTACAAATCTGATCGGCCTCCTGCTGAACTTTCATATCCAAACCATTTTCCGCTAAAAGGTTCATGTAGGTTCTGTAATTATAAACAGCACGATCTTCCGCAAAGTTTTGGATAATTGTATAATATTCCTCCATCGGAACAATAATTGGGAGCGTGTAGAAAGCAATATTTCTTCCGATGTTTGGCATTTGGGGAAGTGTATGCAGCACTTCAAGGTCAAAAGAATAATTCCCCGGAATGGAATCCAAAAATTTTTCGGTTACTTCTAAATGCTGTCCGCTGTCAATGTTCAAATAAGACACTTGTTCCTTTTTGGCTTCATAGCCTCTGGAATCTGGATTTTTGACAACAGAGTTTACAACGATAGCGGATGTGGTGTTGGAAACATTTATTCCAGATTCAGAAAGATAATGCTGATAGGCGTCTTGTTCCAAACCAATTAAAACGCAAGGGATTCTGTATTGTCCGTCGCGTTTAACAACATATTCCCCGGCAGCCTTTGTATTAAATCCCCCTGCTGCAACGAAATCTTCCGATAAATCACTATCTGAAACCCAAATGGCACAGTTTGCCATTGTATAAGTCGCTAATTCCTTTACATGAGGAATTTCCTTTAGTTTTTGAATCAGAATATCGTCAACCTGTTCTCCTGATTCTATGGTTATATTGACATTAAAATAGCTATCCTGTTCTGCCTTTGTATTATTTACATCCGAAACGGAAAAAACAGCCAGAAAGCTGAACATCAAAATCATACAAAGGCAAAGGGTTCCTGTGCAGGTACGGAATAATTTTTTGTTTGCAGAGATAGAATTGGCAGACACTTTCCCCAAAAAGCCAAAACACGTTCTCAAAATGGTATGCTTCTTAGACTTATCAAGTGCTGGTGTTTTCCAGCTCTCTTTCACGGCTTCTATGGGACGGAGTTTTCCCATTTGTTTTGCTGGCCCGGAAGCTGCTAGTAAGACAGTCAAGAAAGACAGAAGCATGGCTATAAGTATAGCCCACGGTGAAAAAGATGGGGTTATCCTGCTTCCAGTCACTTCACTGGTCAGCGACGAATAAGCTGCCAAAACTCCATAAGAAAATATATATCCTAAAATGGCAGAAATACAAATTGGGAGGATGGACAGCCAACGCGCTTCATAAATAATCAAGAGCCGTATTTGTTTTGGCGTCATTCCAATAGATTTTAATATTCCCAGCTCTTTTATTTTCCGCTTGGCAGAGATAGAAAAAGCGCCCCTGATGATATATGCAAATACAGCAATCGACGCAGCAACAACTAAAATTAAAGCGGCAAATAGTTTTGGCAAATCACTGTTCCAGAAGTGGCCGGCTTCATAAATTCCGTACATTCCGAGTAATGCTGTATGGTAACGATAGGGATAGTCCCCGTATTCATCACTTTGTAGACCAATATTTTCTGCGATCTGCGGAACAAGATCAAAAATTTGTGACGGCTTCTTTGCTTGAAGATAAACAACAACATCTGTGCTTTCTGGAAGATTCTCTGGTTCAAGCCAGCCGTATGCAGGATAGCCATTATAGGCACTGGAAATAGTTATATCTATTTCGCCAACAATCGTATATTGTGCGGCGCTTGTTTTGACGAAAGTTTCTCCTGTCTGAATCGGTGATAAAAAATCGACAGTTTCATTTCCGATTTTGCGTTCACCAATATTTACTTCAAGAGTATCTCCAATTTCAAAAGAGGGATTTTGTTCAAAAAAATTTTTCCCAATAACAATTTCTCCGGGGGCCTGTGGAACTCTGCCTTGTAAAATTAAATTCTTTTCGTGCATGGTGTCCCAATATGCCGCGTCGCAATTTTGAATTAGGAGATACGGAAGCTCGGTGCTTTCGGACAGTTTTGCCGTCTGGTTATTGCCCTTTACCATAACCATCTGGACTGCGTTATTACTGCGAATTAAATCAATCTGACCTGCCTGAACTTCTAAAAGCTGGGCGTCCCAATCGCCCGAAGAAGCAATTTCTTGCTGCACTCCTTGGTTCCAATAGCTTTGAACAAAGGTGCATAAAGTACATAAAAAGGTAGAAGCAATCAAAATTGCTGTCATAATCGAAAGAGTTGTTCGCCGGTTTGCTTTAATATTTTTTTTGGCATATTTTTTAACAACGGCACTGGTGTCATTCTCAAAAGGCCATATCATAGCCTGTCACCTCCTTAGTCCACAATCTTGCCGTCCTCAATGCGGACAATCCGATTTGCAAGACGGGCAATATCGTTATTGTGGGTAATCATTACAACGGTCTGGTGAAACTCGGCACTGGTGCGCTTAATCAGCCCCAACACTTCGGCGCTGGTCTTGCTGTCAAGGTTTCCAGTTGGTTCGTCAGCCAGTACGATAGCCGGTTTGGTAATCAGGGCGCGGGCAATCGCCACACGCTGCTGCTGACCGCCGGAAAGATTGTTCGGCATATTTTTCAGCTTATCTTCCAGCCCCAGTAAGTGAACAATCTCGTCCAAAAATTTTTGATCTACGGTATCCCCGTCCAGTTCCACAGGCAGAACGATATTCTCATACACATTCAAGATGGGAACAAGGTTATAGTTCTGGAAGATAAAACCGATGTTGCGGCGGCGGAAAATGGTAAGCTGCTCATCGTTCTTTTTTGCCAAATCGTCGCCGCGAACAAGGACGGTTCCGCCGGTGGGGGTGTCCAGCCCGCCCATCATGTGAAGTAGGGTAGACTTGCCGCTGCCGGATGTGCCGACAATGGCTACAAACTCGCCATCTTCCACCGAAAGATTTATGCCGTCAAGGGCGCGGGTAATGTTTGGTTCTGTACCATAATATTTTTTCAGGCCGATTGTCTGCAATACACTCATCTTGAAACGCTCCTTTCTTCAATAGCTTTATTGTAAAACTCAAATGTCACAGAAATGTCCGAGGTAATCCATTTTTAGCTCTAAAAACAAGTCCAAATGTTACAACTCTCGGACATTTCAAATTTAAGAATGTAGCTTCGGGCCAACATGACCCGAAGCTACATGGATTTAGGCAGCATAATCGAAAAATCCGAACCATACCCCAATTCAGAAACCACTTTGATATAGCCACCTTGCCGTGTTACAATCTCACGAGCCAGATATAAACCAATCCCTACCCCCGGCTGATCGTGAACTTCTTCCTCCCGGTAGAAACGCTGGAAGATAGCAGCCTGATTGCTTTCGGCAATCCCTTTTCCAGTGTCCGATACTCTAAGCTCCACATACATTTCCCACGGGATAACTGTTACCGAAACCCTGCCGCCTGCCGGGGTGTATTTTACTGCATTGTCCAACAAATTGGAGAGGGCTTCCGCCGTCCACTTGCTGTCATGGGACAGGTTCAAATCTTCCGGGCAGTCCACCGAAACTGTAATCTGTTTCTTCTCGGCGGCATAAACAATCCCACTCATGGCCTGCGCTACCGTGTCATAAAGGCGGCATTGTTTCTTTTCCAACTGGATAACGCCGGTTTCCAGCCGGGACGTTTTCACAAGGGCTTGAAAGAGAAAATCCAGTTTATCCGTCTGCGCCCGGATTCCCCGGAGAAAGTCTGTGCGTTCTGCTTCGGTCATGGAATTGGTAAGTAGGGTATCTGTCGCCATTTTCAAATTACTAACCGGGGTTTTAACCTGATGGGAAATATCCGATACAAGAGATTGTAATTCCTGCCGTTCATCATCTACCTTGCGCCGGTTCTCCTGCATGATCTGATAAAGTCGGGAAAGCCTGTGACTGATACGGGCGAATAAAGTTTCGCTGTCCTCCGCTGTTTCCGGCTCTGCTTCTCCGTCTATCATATTATCCAGCGTTTCGCACAGGTCAGAAGTAAACAAGGAAAGACGTTTTCCAAAAAACTGCGTCAAGAGAAACATTCCTGCAAATGCACAGGCAATCAACAATCCTCCGGCGGCCAGTACAGCGGATTGCTTTGTCCAGAAAAACAAGGTTAAAGTAATGACGGCCATAAGGAGTACCGTTCCAATGGACACGAAAAAGAACAGGCGCTTAATCGGCATGGTCTTTCGCTTCATTTTGCTTCGCCTCCCGTCCATTGATAGCCCATACCATAAATGGTTTTGATATAGGGCGCACCGCCATCCGCTTCAATTTTCCCACGAATCCGGCTGATAGAAGTCGTCAAAGTATGTTCGTCCACAAATCTTTCTTCTGCGTCCCACAGCTTTTCCAAAAGCTGCTGGCGGGTAAGCACCTGTTTGGGATTTTTTCGGAACAGGTTGAGCATTTTGTATTCCATCGGGGATAAGGTCAGCGGCTTTCCATTCAGAGCTGCGGTCTGTTCGGAAAAATCCAGAAATAACCGCCCATCGTCGTAAATATCCTTTGTCGGCCTATGGTGTTCCAACATGGCAAACATGGCCTTGATTTTTCGCTGTAAGGCTCCAATGACAAAGGGTTTTGTGATATAGTCCACAGCACCTACTTCATAGCCCCGTATCTGGTCGCTTTCCTGATCGTTGGCAGTTAAAAAGATTACAATGGTGTCCGGGTTCCGGGGCTTTATCAACTTGCACAGCTCAAAACCGTTCCCGTCCGGCAGGTTGATGTCCAGCAGAACTAAATCAAATTCCCGCTGATGGATGGCGTCGGCTGCGGTTCTGGCATTTAGGGCAGAAGTCACGCCATAGCCGTCTGCGATCAGGTTATAGGCTAACATCTTATTCAAAAAACTGTCGTCCTCGACAATCAAAATATGCTTCATATCATTACATCCTTTTGTTTTTCTATATAGTATAACAGGCAAATGTCCGCGAAATGTTACAGCAGACACTTTTTAGAAATATTTTTCATGTTTATTATAGAAGAAGCCAGACTTTTCAACAAGTTTCCAAAGTATTTTTGGACACTCTGCACGAAAAATCTATTCAGCATATCAGACGAAAAAGTGTGTGCCCTTTTTGGCAGTACAAATAAAGTTGGCGCGCTATGTCATCCTTCTCCGGCGCAAATTGAAAATGCCCTTTTTGAACTCCCCGGGCAACAAAAAGCGCCGGCCTGATGGTTGACAAAACCAACAAACCGGCGCGCTGTTTTTTGTATATCATTTTTTCGAATTTTAGCGCCCTATTTGAGAGCAAATAGGACGCTAAAATGGAATACAGCGGGGAAACATGGAAAACTCTGGAAAACAATCTCTATAAGGGTGTTTATTCCTCGAAAATATCATTTTTTGATCTGGTCAATTTTAGGGAAAATAGAAAAGCCACACCCCTGGTACTCTAAGCTTTCCGCCTAAAATATGCAGATTGGTGTGGCCTTATGCTAAGAGAAAATGATATGAACCCCTGGTTCACGATGTATCCTTATCTAGTGTTGCATAATGCGGGCACCGACCGGGCCTTCTGTTTTTCAATCTGTCTGAATCAGCGGGAGCTCGGTCCACTCGCAGTGTCCCATCAGGTACCTGTCCACTTCCCAGGCGGCTTCGCGGCCCTCCCGAATGGCCCACACCACCAGGGACTGTCCCCGGCGCATGTCCCCGGCGGTGAACACGCCGGGGATGTTGGTGGAATAGCTCCCCTCCGCTGTCTGTACAGTGGAGCAGGGAGTGCGCGTCAGTCCGAAGGCCTCCGGCACATAGTCCTGGGGGCCCAGGAAGCCGACAGCGATAAGCAGCAGTTGGCAGGGCAGCAGTTTCTCCGTTCCTGTCAGAGGCTTGCGGTCCGGCCCCAGCAGGACGGTCTCCACCCCGGTGAGGTGCCCCTCCGCATCCCGAAGCAGGTGTGAGACGGTGGTCTCGTAGATCCTGGGGTCATGACCAAAGATGGCGATGGCCTCCTCTTGGCCGTAGTCTGTTTTACACACCCGCGGCCACTCCGGCCAGGGGTTCTTGGCGGTGCGGGCGCCTGGGGCTTTACGCATTATCTCCAACTGGGTAACGCTTTTACAGCCCTGGCGGATGCAGGTGCCCACGCAGTCGTTGCCCGTGTCGCCGCCCCCTACGATGACCACATCCTTGCCCTGTGCAGAGGGACAGTAAGTCCCATCCAGCAGGGCACGGGTTGCCCCTGTCAGGAAGTCCACTGCAAACCAGACGTCCACTCCCGCCCGACCTGGTACGTCCAGATCTCGGGGCTGGGCCGCGCCGCAGCAGAGAACCACCGCGTCAAACTGTTCTCTCAGCTCCTCCTGACCCACGTCCCGGCCCGCGTCCACACCGGTGCGGAAGGCTATCCCCTCCGCCGCCATCAGATCCAGCCGCCGCTGGACCACCGACTTTTCCAGCTTCATGTTGGGGATGCCGTACATCAGCAGGCCGCCGGGTCGGTCGGCCCGCTCGAACACGGTGACGCTGTGACCTCGGCGGTTAAGCCTTTGAGCGCAGGAGAGCCCGGCGGGGCCGGAGCCCACCACCGCCACGGTCCTACCGGTGCGGGTCTCGGGCGGCCGAGGGGACATGAGTCCCTGCTCCCAGGCCTCCTCGATGATCCCCAGCTCGTTGTCCTTCACCGTCACCGGCTGGCCGTTTAGGCCGCAGGTGCAGGCCGCCTCACACAAGGCGGGGCACACCCGACCGGTGAACTCTGGGAAGTCGTTGGTTTTCAGTAGCCGCTCCAAAGCGCGGCCAAGCTTTCTGCGGTACACCAGGTCGTTCCACTCGGGCACCAGATTGTGCAGTGGGCAGCCGGAGACCATACCGTTCAATACCGCCCCTGACTGACAGAAGGGCACGCCGCAGGCCATGCACCGGGCCCCCTGCCGTTGCCGCTCCTCCCGGCCCAGCCGGGGATGGAATTCGTTCCAGTACGCCACCCGCTCCAGCGGTGGCTGGCAGGGATTGCCCTGCCGGGCATATTCCAGAAATCCAGTGGGCTTTCCCACGGTCAGTCCCCCTTTCCTCTGGCGTTGACATAGAACGCCTCCGTCTCTGCCTGGACCCGGCCCATACCCTGGGCCTCGTACCAGGCGATGGTACGCAACATCCGGTCGTAGTCGTGGGGCAAAATCTTCTTGAATTTAGGCAACCAGGCTCCGAAATTGGCCAAAATTCGTCCGGCTTTGGGGGAGCCGGTGGCCTCTGCGTGAGCCTGGATCAGGCCTCGCAGCGCTTCTATATCTCCCTCTTCCGTGACCGGGCCCATGGACACCAGTTCCTTGTTCAGCCGCAGGTACAGGTCATGGTCCTCGTCCAGTACATACGCTATCCCACCGCTCATGCCGGCGGCGAAATTGCGGCCCGTGGGGCCCAGGATTACCACCCGGCCCCCGGTCATATACTCGCATCCGTGGTCCCCCACTCCCTCCACCACCGCGTCGGCGCCGGAGTTGCGCACGCAGAACCGCTCCCCGGTCACGCCGTTGAGGAAGGCCTGGCCGGAGGTGGCTCCATAGAGGGCCACGTTGCCCACCAGAATGTTCTCTGCCGGGTCAAAGGGGCTGTCCTTGGGCGGATAGACGATGATCCTCCCTCCGGAGAGGCCCTTGCCCAGGTAGTCGTTGGCGTCCCCCTCCAGCTCCAGGGTGAGGCCGCGGGGCAGGAAGGCGCCGAAGGACTGGCCTCCCCCGCCGGTACACTTTACCACAAAGGTGTCGTCGGGGAGTGCCTCCCCGTGGAGGAGAGTGATATCCGAACCAAGGATAGTCCCCACTGCCCGGTCGGTGGAGGACACCGCCAGTTCCAGCCGCCTATGGTCGCCTTTCTCAAGGGCGACGCCCAGCTTCTGTTCCAGTACCCGCAGATCCACTGTGTCCTCCAGATGGAAGTCATAGGCGTCCGCCGGATCAAAGCGGGTCTTTGGCCAGCCGGCGTAAGCACTGTCCAGAATGGCGGACAAGTCCACCGTGGCCGCCCGCTGGTTGACGGCGGGCTTCCGTACCCGCAGCAGGTCGGTGCGGCCTACCAGCTGGTCCACCGTGCGCACCCCAAGCCGGGCCATATGCTCCCGTAGTTCCCGGGCGACGAAGCGCATGAAGTTGACCACGTACTCCGGCTTGCCTGTGAACCGTTTCCGCAGCTCCGGGTTCTGAGTGGCCACCCCCACGGGGCAGGTGTCCAGGTTACACACCCGCATCATGACACAGCCAAGAGTGACCAGAGGGGCGGTGGCGAAGCCGAACTCCTCCGCTCCCAGCATACAGGCGATAGCCACGTCCCGGCCGCTCATGAGCTTGCCGTCAGTCTCCAGCACCACATGGGACCGCAGGCCGTTTTGGATCAGGGTCTGGTGGGCCTCCGCCAGACCCAGCTCCCATGGCAGACCGGCGTTGTGGATGGAGGTACGAGGGGCCGCGCCGGTGCCTCCGTCGTGGCCGGAGATGAGGATCACCTGGGCCCCTGCCTTGGCCACCCCGGCAGCGACGGTACCCACCCCCGCCTCGCTGACCAGCTTCACCGAGATGCGGGCCTGACGGTTGGCGCACTTCAAATCATAGATCAGTTGGGCCAGATCCTCGATGGAGTAGATGTCGTGGTGGGGCGGAGGAGAGATCAGGGTGACGCCGGGGGTGGAGTGGCGGCACCAAGCGATCCATGGGTAGACTTTCCCGGCGGGCAGGTGGCCGCCCTCGCCGGGCTTGGCCCCCTGCCCCATTTTGATCTGGATCTCTCTGGCGCTCACCAGGTAGGCGCTGGTGACCCCGAAGCGGCCGGAGGCCACCTGCTTGATGGCGGAGTACCGCTCCGGGTCCCCCAGCCGGTCGTCTTCCTCGCCCCCCTCGCCGGAGTTGGACTTGCCCCCCAGCAGGTTCATGGCTTGGGCCAGGCACTCGTGGGCCTCACGGGAGATGGAGCCGTAGCTCATGGCCCCGGTCTTGAAGCGTTTGACGATAGAATCCTCGCTCTCCACCTCCTCTAAGGGGATGGGCTCGCCCAGATATTTCATCTCCATCAGGCCACGGAGGGTGTGGGGCTTTGTCTCATCGTCCACCAGGGCGGTGTACCGCTTGAAGAGCCCGTAATCCTCCCAGCGGACGGCCTGCTGGAGCAGGTGGATGGTCTGTGGATTATAGAGGTGGTCCTCCCCACCGGCTCGGGCCTTGTGCTCCCCCAGGCTCTCCAAGGTCAGGTCAGTCTCCTGTCCCAAGGGGTCGAAGGCGAGGTCGTGGTTCCGCTCCACTGCGGCGGCCATCTCCTCCAGGCCGATGCCCCCCACCCGTGAGACGGTGTTGGTAAAGTACTTGTCGATTACATCCTGCCGTATGCCCACCGCCTCGAAGATCTGGGCAGACTGGTAGGACTGGAGGGTGGAGATGCCCATTTTGGAGGCGATCTTCACCACTCCGTGGAGGACGGCGGCGGTGTAGTCGGCCACTGCGGTGTGGAAGTCCTTGTCCAGCAGGCCCTCCTCGATCAGATCCACGATGGTCTCCTCCGCCAAGTAGGGGTTCACTGCCCGGGCGCCATAGCCCAGCAGGGCGGCGAAGTGGTGGACCTCCCGGGGCTCAGCGGATTCCAGGAGGATAGATACGGCGGTGCGCTTCCCGGTGCGAACCAGGTGCTGCTCCATGGCAGACACCGCCAGCAGAGAGGGGATGGCCGCGTGGTTCTCGTCCACCCCCCGGTCGGAAAGGATGACAATGTTGGCCCCCTCCCGGTACGCCCTGTCCACCGCCACCGCCAGCCGGTCCAGTACCAGATCCAGGTGGGTGCCTTTGTAATAGAGCAGGGACACGGTGGCTGCGTGGAAGCCAGGTCGGTTCATGGCCTTGATCTTCATCAGGTCGGTGGAGGTGAGAACGGGGTTGTGGATCTGGAGCACCCGGCAGTTGTCCGGCTGTTCCTGGAGCAGATTCCCGTCATCGGCCGCGTAGACGGTGGTGTCGGTGACGATCTCCTCCCGGATAGCATCCATGGGTGGGTTGGTCACCTGGGAGAAGAGCTGCTTGAAGTAGGAGAAGAGGGGCCGATCCCTGTTGTCCAGCACCGCCAGGGGGATATCCACCCCCATGGCGGCGGTGGGCTCCGCCCCGGTGCGGGCCATGGGCAGGATGGTGTCGTTCACGTCCTCATAGGTGTAGCCGAAGGCCTTCTGAAGGCGGCTAAGTTCCTCCCGGCTGTGCCGCTCCACCCGCTGGTTTGGGATCGGCAGGTCGGCCAGACGGAGCAGATTGGTGTCCAGCCACTCTCCATAGGGCTGCCGGGCGGCGTAGCCCTCCTTCAGTTCCTGGTCGTCAATGATCTGCCCCTGCCTCAGGTCCGCCAGCAGCATCTTGCCCGGCCGCAGCCGGGACTTTTCCACGATATGCTCCGGTGGGATGTCCAGCACCCCCACCTCGGAGGAGAGAATGAGCCGGCTGTCGTCGGTGAGGTAGTACCGGGCAGGGCGCAGGCCGTTGCGGTCCAGCACGGCTCCCACCACGTCCCCGTCGGAGAACAGGATGGCCGCCGGGCCATCCCAGGGCTCCATGAGGGTGGCGTAGTAGTGGTATAGGTCCCGGCGGGAGCGGGAGAGGGTGCAGTCATTCCGCCAAGGCTCAGGGATGCAGGCCATCACCGCCAGGGGAAGGTCCATCCCCGCCATCATCAGGAACTCCAGGGTGTTGTCCAGCATGGCGGAATCAGAGCCGGAGGCGTTCACCACCGGCAGCACCTTGTCCCTATCCGTTGCCAGCAGGGGTGAAAACATGGTCTCCTCCCGGGCCAGCATCCGGTCCATGTTGCCCCGGATGGTGTTGATCTCCCCGTTGTGGGCTATTAGCCGGTTGGGGTGGGCCCGCTCCCAGGAGGGGTTGGTGTTGGTCGAGAACCGGGAGTGGACGATGGCCAAGGCGGAGGTATAGTTTATGCTTTGCAGGTCGGGGTAGAAGGCCCGCAACTGGTGGACCAGGAACATGCCCTTGTAGACCACGGTGCGACTGGACAGGGAGACCACGTAGGTGTCCCCGCTCAGATGCTCGAATACCCGCCGGGCTACATAGAGCTTTCGGTCAAAATCCAAGCCGGGAGCCGTTTCCTCCGGCCTGGCCACAAAAGCCTGGAAAATGCTAGGCATTTTGTCCCTGGCTCGCTGGCCCAGAATCTCCGGGTGCACGGGCACCTCCCGCCAGCCCAGGAAAGCCATGCCTTCCTTCTCGGTCACCAGTTCGAACTGTCTCTGGGCCTGCCGGCGTTTCAAACCGTCCCGAGGCAGGAAGAACATGCCCACGCCGTAGTCCCGCCGTCCGGGCAGGGCGATGCTCGCCTCCGCCGCCGCCCTGGCAAAAAACGCGTGGGGGATCTGGGTGAGTATGCCCACCCCGTCGCCGGTCTTACCCTCGGCATCCTTGCCCGCCCGGTGCTCCAGCTTCTCCACGATCTTCAGGGCATCGTCCACTGTCTCATGACTGGCCCGGCCCTGTATGTCCACCACGGCGCCAATGCCGCAGGCGTCATGCTCGAATTCGGGGCAGTACAGCCCTCTCCCTTCAGCCGCTTTTTCCCTCATGCGTCTCGCCTCTTTCCATAAAAACGGCGGCGGTCCGTCTCCCGACCGTCGCCGTGAGACCACCTCGTCTCCGCCTCTATTCCATCGTTTTGCTGTCCAGCACCAGCCGGGCGGTCTGGGCCAATTTTGTCCTGCTGTCCATACTTTTTTTCTGCAAATAGTAATGGGCCTGCTCCTCTGTTATGCCATGGCGGTCCATGAGCAGGGCCTTAGCCCGGTCGATGAGTCTCCGATCCTCCCCACTGTGACAGGGGCGCCCGTACCGCTCCAGCCTGCGCCCCACTTGCAGCAGCAGCCGCACCGCAGCCAGCAGATCCCCACGGCTTACCGGGGATGGCAGGCGGAAGATGTCGTCATTCCCCAGAAGATCCAATCGGTCCTGGTGAGCCAGCACCAGCATGGCGCAGGAGGGGGGCAGGTCCTCAAAGAACAGCTCCGCCGTCTGATCCCCCAGCTTGTAGCCGCACACCACCGCCGGCACTGGCAGCTTGTTTATGGCCCGCCGCACCTGGTCGGCGGTGCGGCACACCAAGCAGGCGGCCGCGCCGCCCCCCTCCAGCAGTTCCTTTACACGCAGGGCGGTCTTTTCGCTCTCAAAGGCCACAATGATCTTTTCCATGTGCGTTCACTCCCCTGTTGGGATGGGATCGCTTTAATAATTGATGATGTACTTCTCCCGTTCCCAGGAGGAGACGCGGGTGCGGTACTCCTCCCATTCCTTCCGCTTGCCCTCAATATAGTTGGCTGCCACATGCTCTCCCAGGGTGTCCAGCACCAAGGGATCGGCCTCCAGAGCGTGGATGGCCTCCTCCAGGGAGTCGGGCAGAGAGTCGATGCCGTGAGCTTTTCGGGCGGCGGCATTCATGTCGAAGATGTTCTCGGTGACCTCCGGGGGCGGGGTGAGGCCCTTCTCGATGCCGTCCAGCCCGGCGGCCAGACAGACAGCCAGCTCCAGGTAGGGGTTGCAGGCCGGGTCGGGAGAGCGGAGCTCCACCCGGGTGGACTGCCCCCGGGCGGCGGGGATACGGATAAGGGCGGAGCGGTTGGAGGCAGACCAGGCTAGGTAGCAGGGAGCCTCGTAGCCGGGCACCAGCCGCTTATAGGAGTTCACCAGGGGGTTGGTCACCGCCGCCATGCCCTTCACGTGGGCCAGCAGACCGGCGATGAAGGAATATGCCTCTTTAGACAGGCCCTTTGGGTCATCCGGGTCGTAGAAGGCATTTTTCCCGCCCTGGAACATGGACATGTTAGTGTGCATCCCCGAGCCATTGATGCCGAAGATGGGCTTGGGCATAAAGGTGGCGTGGAGGCCATTTTTCTGGGCCAGGGTCTTGACTGCCAGCTTGAAGGTCATAATGTTGTCCGCGGTACGCAGGGCGCCGGCGTACTTGAAGTCGATCTCGTGCTGGCCCTGGGCCACCTCGTGGTGGCTGGCCTCGATCTCAAAGCCCATCTGCTCTAGGGCCATGCAGATCTCCCGCCGGGTGCCCTCCCCGTGGTCCAGGGGGCCCAGATCGAAGTAGCCCGCCTCGTCGTTGGTACGGGTGGTGGGCTTGCCCTCGTCATCAGTCTGGAAGAGGAAGAATTCCGCCTCTGGACCTACGTTGAAGGCATCAAAGCCCATCTCCTCCGCCCTTTTCAGAGCCCGCTTGAGGACGTGCCGGGGGTCGCCCACGAAGGGGGTTCCATCGGTGTTGTATACGTCACAGATGAGCCGGGCTACCCTGCCGTGGCTGGGCCGCCAGGGGAAGATGGCGAAGGAGTCCAGGTCGGGGTACAGGTACTGATCCGACTCGTCGATGCGGACAAAACCCTCGATGGAGGAGCCGTCGAACATGATCTGGTCATTCACCGCCTTCTCAATCTGAGATGCGGTGATGGCCACGTTCTTGAGCTGACCGAAAATGTCGGTGAATTGAAGGCGGATGAACTCCACATCCTCTTCTTTTACCATACGGATGATGTCTTCCTTGCTGTACGACATGCAGGACACTCCTCTCATTCTTTCAAGTAAAGTAAAATAAAAAAAGAGGACAAAGGCAGGCCGACCTGTTGGTTCGGAACGCCTTTGTCCTAAACTATGGGCAAATTATACGCGAACCGCAATTCCATGTCAAGATGTTTTTGCAAGTTCAACTCAATTTTGCTTCGCCACTAAGACAAATAGCCAGACGGCTCTCCATATTTGTGCAGGAAGTATAAAATAGACTTTCATAAATGAGCTATCTGCACCGCCGGTATGGGGAGCTCTTGACAAAGGGGCGGCAGGCACATTTATTTCGCCCGGCCGGACTCCATGCTCTGCGGTCAGTCCGTCTATGAGGCCCGGCGGCGGGCAGGCCGGCTGCTGGCTCAGACCTGGCCGGTGGAGGCGGATGTAGTCATCGGCATCCCAGATTCCGGCCTGGACGCAGCCATGGGTTATGCGGAGGAGTCGAGGATTCCCTATGGAGTGGGTCTGGTCAAAAACCGCTATATCAGGCGCACTTTCATTACCCCGGATCAGCGCAGCCGGGAGCAGGCGGTGCGCATTAAGTTGGGGGCGCTGCGCAGCTGTGTGGAAGGGAGGCGGGTGGTGATGATCGACGACTCCATCGTCCGGGGCACCACCTCCCGTCAGATCGTAGTCCTGCTGCGGGAGGCCGGCGCTGTGCAGGTCCACCTGCGCATCTCCGCACCGCCCTTCATCACCCCCTGCTACTTCGGGACGGACATTCCGGACAGTGAGCACCTGATCGCTCATGACCGCTCCCCGGAGGAGATTTGCGCCCTCACCGGCGCGGACAGCCTAGGCTTTCTGCCGCTGAAGGTCCTACATCAGATCGCCCCGGACGCTGGCTGCGGCTTTTGCGACGGATGCTTCACTGGCAACTATCCCATCCGCCTCTGAGGAAAATTGGGGAAGCCCGCCGAAAGTTTTTCTTGACAATGGGGGCGGCGGCCACTATAATATCCCATAACAGCAAGGGCGCTGTGGCATGGACCACAGCGCCCTTGTCCGTTTTTTTAGGCAATACCGTTAAACGCAATGAGGGAGAAGAGTACTGCGGGGACTCAGTCCCAGCGAGCGGGGGATGGTGAAAGCCCCGCACTGGAGGCCGCGGGAAGAACGCTTCGGAGCGGAAACCCGAACGCACCGCGCCAGTAGGGGGAACGGGCTGCGACCGTTACATCGCGCCGACTTGTCAGAGCCGGAAAAGGGGCCGCCGTCCGGCGGCAAATTAGGTGGCACCGCGGAGCGCAGCATTCGTCCTAATCAAGAGGACGAGGGCTGCGCAAACATTTTTGGAGGTGCTTTCTATGTGCGTGATCGTGGGATTTACCCAAAAGACCAGGGGGCGGGAAGAGGTCTTGGCCTGTCTGGACCGGGCCTATACCAGGGGCCCTGACATGGCCCGGGTGGCGGAAACCGCCTCCGGCTGGCTGGGCTTTCGCCGTCTGTCCATTATGGGGCTGGACGAGCGTGGGATGCAGCCCTTCGCCCTGGGGCCTGACCAGGTGGTGTGCAACGGGGAGCTCTACGGCTGGCGGAGGCAGCGCGCAGAGCTGGAGCAGAGGGGCTACACCGTCCGCAGCGGCAGCGACTCCGAGCTCCTGCTGCCCATGTACCGGGAGTACGGGCTGGACATGTTTGCCCGGCTGGACGCGGAGTTCGCCCTGATCCTCTACGATGGGGAGGCGGACGAATACGTTGCCGCCCGGGACCCCATTGGCATCCGGCCCCTCTTCTATGGCTGCGATCCTGACGGCGGCATTCTCTTCGCCAGCGAGGCCAAGCAGCTGGTGGGCCTGTGTGAGCAGATCCTCCCTTTCCCTCCGGGACACTACTGGTACCGGGGACGGTTTGTCCGCTACGCCAACCCCGCCCGTCCCGGCCTCAGCCGGTCCGACGACATGGACACCGTCTGCCAGAACATCCATGACAAGCTTATCGCCGCGGTGGACAAGCGGCTGGACGCCGATGCCCCCCTGGGCTTTCTTCTCTCTGGCGGACTGGACTCCAGCCTGGTGTGTGCCATCGCCGCCCGGCTGCTTGGAAAGCCTATCCGCACCTTCGCTATCGGCATGGACACCGACGCCATCGATCTGAAGTACGCTCGGAAGGCAGCGCAGTTCATCGGGGCGGACCACACGGAGGTGATCATCACCCGGGACGACGTGATAGCCGCTCTGCCCAAAGTGGTGGCCGCCCTAGGCACCTGGGACATTACCACCATCCGGGCCAGCGTAGGCATGTACCTGTGCTGCAAGGCCATCCGCGAGACTACCGACATCCGGGTGCTCCTCACCGGGGAGATCTCCGACGAGCTCTTCGGCTATAAGTACACCGACTTTGCCCCCTCTCCCGCTGCCTTCCAGGCTGAGGCGGAAAAGCGGGTGGAGGAGCTCTACATGTACGATGTGCTCCGGGCGGATCGGTGTATCAGCGGCTGGTCCATGGAGGCCCGGGTGCCCTTCGGGGACCTGGACTTTGTGGAGTATGTCATGTCGGTGGACCCGGCGTTGAAGGTCAACCGTTGCGGCAAGGGCAAGTATCTGCTCCGCCGGGCCTTCCAGTCCGATGCTCTGCTGCCTGACGAGATCCTGTGGCGGGAGAAGGCGGCCTTCTCCGACGCGGTGGGCCACTCTATGGTGGATGATCTGAAGGAATATGCCAGAGCGCAGTACAGCGACCTGGCTTTCACTCGGGGCTGCGCCCAATACCAGTACCGCCCGCCCTTCACCCGGGAGAGCCTGCTCTATCGGGACCTGTTCGAGCGGTACTACCCCGGCCAGGCCCGGATGATCAAGGACTTCTGGATGCCAAATCGGGCCTGGGAGGGCTGCAACGTGGATGACCCCTCCGCCCGGGCACTGAAAAATTACGGGGCCAGCGGGTTCTGACGCGTCAAAATTTGAACTTCCAACTTACCCAAGGGAGGGATCGGTATGGCAAAGTATATCTTCATCACCGGCGGGGTGGTATCCGGCCTGGGGAAAGGAATAGCGGCGGCCTCTCTGGGACGGCTACTGAAGGCCCGGGGGCTGAAGGTGGCCCTCCAGAAGTTCGACCCCTACCTGAACATTGACCCGGGCACTATGAACCCCTATCAGCACGGGGAGGTGTTCGTTACCGAGGACGGGGCGGAGACCGACCTGGACTTGGGCCATTACGAGAGGTTCACCGACGAAGATTTGACGGTGGACTCCTCCATCACCTCCGGAAAGGTCTACTGGTCCGTCCTCAGCCGGGAGCGTGAGGGGGCCTTCTTGGGGGGCACGGTCCAGGTCATCCCACACATCACCGGTGAGATCAAGGAGCGCATCTACCGGGTTGGCCGCCGGGAGGAGGTGGACGTGGTCATCACCGAGATCGGCGGCACGGTGGGAGACATCGAGTCCCAGCCCTTCCTGGAGGCCATCCGTCAGGTGGCCGCTGAGGTGGGGCGGCAGAATGTGCTTTACCTCCACGTCTCCCTCATCGTCTCCATTCCCGGCACCGGGGAGCCCAAGAGCAAGCCCACCCAGCATTCTGTAAAGGAGCTGCTGGGCCTGGGCATCCAGCCGGATGTGATCCTCTGCCGCTGCGACGGGCCGGTGTCCCAGAAGGTGCGGGACAAGATCGCCCTGTTCTGCAATGTGCCGCCGGAGCGGGTCATCTCCAACGAGACCGCCCCCATCCTCTACGAAGTGCCGCTGATGCTGGAGGAGGCCGGGTTGGCAAAAGCGGTGTGCGAGGTATTGGGACTTCCCGTCAGTAAGCCCCACCTGGAGGAGTGGCGTGCCATGGTGGAGCGAGCCAAACGCCCGGCGGGCCGGTTGGAGATCGCCCTGGTGGGGAAATATGTGGCCCTCCACGACGCCTATATCTCCGTGGTGGAGGCGCTGACCCACGGTGGGATCGAAAACGGGGTGCAGGTGGATGTCCGTTGGGTGGACTCCGAGGACATCAACGACAGCAATGCCGCGGAACTGCTGGCTGGGTGCGCTGGGATCATCGTGCCCGGCGGTTTTGGGAACCGGGGAATCGAGGGGATGATCTCCGCCGTCTGTTGGGCCCGCGAGAATCAGGTTCCCTATCTCGGCATCTGCCTGGGGATGCAGATGGCGGTGGTGGAGTTCGCCCGCCATGTGGCCGGTCTGACCGATGCTCATTCCAGTGAACTGGCAGCCACCGCCCATCCGGTCATTGACCTGATGCCCGACCAGCAAGGCATCACTGACAAGGGCGGGACCATGCGTCTGGGTGCTTACCCCTGTTATATCACGACGCATGACACCAGAGCCTATCAGGCCTACGGTGCGGAGGATATCTCCGAGCGCCACCGCCACCGCTATGAGTTTAACAACGACTTCCGTTCCCTGCTGACGGAGAAGGGGTTGGTCCTGTCCGGCCTGTCCCCCGACGGGAAGCTAGTGGAGATGGTGGAGCTGCCGGATCATCCCTGGTTCCTGGCCGTCCAGTTCCACCCGGAGTTCAAGTCCCGGCCGAATAGGGCCCATCCCCTGTTCCGGGACTTCGTCGCCGCGGCAAAGGATTACAGCGGGGGTGGGGCCAGAAAAGAGATGAATAGCTCAAATTCTGCGGGGGGATAAAATAAAGAGAACGGCTTTCTCCCCGGGTGGAAAGTGATACGCCGTAACCCAGGGTGACTCTGACCATGAGGCACGCCGACAGTGAAAAACTGCTGGGCTATGAGATCCGCCGTAACGGCAAGGCCATCGGCTTTACCACCTCGGATACCTACACGGATGATCTGGGCGCGGCCAACAACCTGACCTATAGGTATAGCGTGGTACCCGTAGACAAGCTGGGCAACCTGGGTGTTGAGGCCAGTAGCATGAGGTCCGTGTGTCCTATGACAAGACCATCAGTGCCGACCTGTACGACCAGAAGTGGGAGGACGGGACCATTACCATCACCATGAAGCGAGGTGCCTCCGTCCCCGTCATCATCATCAAGGTCACCGGCGCCGAACTAACCGGCAGCTATACCCTGAGCGTGAAGGCCGACGCCGGAGCAGCGGAGTGGAGCGCCGCCAAGACGTGCGAGCTCTCCGGCGACAGTGTGGTGGCATACTTCACCAAGCCCGGCGCGGAGCCCTTCTTTGTGGACGTGGTATCCGGGGCCTGGTATGAGAGCGCAGTGCGCTACGCCGCCGAAGCGGGCCTCATGGCCGGCACCGGCGACGGACGATTTTCCCCGGAGGTGACTACCACCCAGGGGATGATCGTGACCATCCTCCACCGTATGGAGACGGGCGTTTCGGACCAGGGGACACCATCACCCGGGAGCAGATGGCCGCCATCCTTTACCGCTACGCCCGCAGCCAGGGCCGCGATGTGTCAGCTAGGGCAGATTTGTCCGCCTATGCGGATGCAGAGAAGATCAGCCCCTATGCCGTGGGCCTATGCAGTGGGCCAATGCCGGCGGCCTCATCAGCGGGACCGGTCCCGCTGCCCTGAAGCCCGGCGGTGGGGCGACCCGGGCCCAGGCGGCCGCCATTCTGGTGCGCTTCTGCACAGGTGCGGCCTGACCACTGACAACGCAAGCCCGGACGCAGAGACGGCCCCGGACCGCGCACAGCGCGGCCCGGGGCCGTCTTTCAGTATGAGAGCTCCCGTGCATTTCTTTCGGCAAACTGCTGCGCAGGCTGGGGCGGCCGTTTACCGGGCGTCCTCGCCCATCAGGAGACAGAGGACGGCCTTCTGGGCGTGGAGGCGGTTCTCCGCCTCGTCGAAGATCTCGCCGGCGTGGGCCTCAAAGACCTCGGCGGTGATCTCCTCCCCCCGGTGGGCGGGCAGGCAGTGCTGCACCATGCAGCTGGGATCGGTAACGGCCATCAGGGCCTCGTTGACCTGGTAGCCCCGGAAGGCGGCCCGCCGCTGGGCGGCCTCCTCCTCCTGGCCCATGGAGGCCCACACGTCGGTGAACACCACGTCGACCCCCGCCGCGGCCTCCAGGGGATCCCGCACCAGGGAGAACCCGTGGCCCGCCTCCCGGGCGAAGGCCAGCACATCGGGGTGGGGGTCATAGCCCTCGGGGCAGGCCACGGACACCTCCATGCCCACCTTCAGGCAGCCCACGATGAGGGAGTTGACCATGTTGTTGCCGTCGCCGATGAAGCACATCTTCAGCCCCTCCAGCCTGGCCTTGCGCTCCCGGATGGTCATGAGGTCGGCCAGCACCTGGCAGGGGTGGGCGAAGTCGGTGAGGCCGTTGATGACGGGGATGTCGGCATACCGGGCCAGCTTCTCCACCTCCTCCTGGGAGTAGGTGCGGATCATGATGCCGTCGCAGTAGCGGGAGAGCACCCGGGCGGTGTCCTCCACCGGCTCGCCCCGGCCGATCTGGCTCTCCCTGCCGGAGAGGAAGAGGGCGTGGCCCCCCAGCTGGAACATGCCGGTCTCAAAGGAGACCCGGGTGCGGGTGGAGTTCTTCTCGAAGATCATGGCCAGGGTCTTGCCCTGGAGGCGGGGGTGGGGCAGGCGGTGCTTCTGGTCGTACTTCATCTGGTCAGCCACGTCCAGGATGCGGACGATCTCCTCTCTGGAGAGATCCAGCAGCTTCAGCAGGTCTTTCATCTCGTTCACCTCATACAAAAATGGCGGGCGCAACCCGGGGTCACTCCAGGCCCCGGTCCAGGATGGCCAGGCCCTGGTCCATCTCGCCCTTCGTGATGGTCAGGGGGGGCAACAGCCGCAGGGCGGGGCCGGCGGTGAGCACCAGCAGGCCGTGTCCGGCCAACCGGGCGGCCAGCTCCCTGCTGCTCCAGCCGGGGCGGACCTCCACCCCGATCATGAGGCCCAGGCCCCGGGTGGCACCCAGGCATTGCTTGCCCATTGCCTCGATGTGTTCCCGAAGATAGATCCCCTTCTCCCTGACCCGGTTCAGGGCCGCCTCGTCCAGGATGTCCAGCACCGCCAGGGCGGCCGCGGAGCAGACAGGGTTGCCCCCAAAGGTGGAGGCGTGGCTGCCGGGGCCCAGCACCGGCCGACACTTCTCGTTCACAAGGAAGCCGCCCATGGGCAGGCCGCCGGCGATGCCCTTGGCAAAGGAGACGGCATCGGGCCGGATGCCGTACTGCTGGAAGGCGAAGAGGGTGCCGGTGCGGCCGATGCCGGTCTGCACCTCGTCCACCAGCAGCAGCCAGTCCCGCTGCTCGCACAGGCCGGCCAGGGCGCGGACGAAGTCCCGGTCCATAGGGAGCACGCCGCCCTCGCCCTGGACCAGCTCCAGCAGCACGGCGCACACGTCCTCCCCGGCCTGGGCCTCCACGTCGGCCAGATCGTTGGCGCCGGTGTGGCGGAAGCCCTCCGGGAAGGGGAAGAAGTGTTGGTGGAACACGTCCTGGCCGGTGGCGGCAAGGGTGGCGAGGGTGCGGCCGTGAAAGGAGTTGCGCAGGGTCAGGATGGTGCCGCGGCCGGCGCCGTACTTGTCGTGGCTGTATTTGCGGGCCAGCTTGAGAAGCCCCTCGTTGGCCTCCGCGCCCGAGTTGCCGAAGAAGGCCGCCGCCATGCCCGACCGGGCGCAGAGGGCGCCGGCCAGCCGGGCGTAGGGCTGGGAGTAGAACAGGTTGGAGATGTGGCCCAGGGTGAGGGCCTGGTCGTAGATGGCCCGGGCCCACTTCTCGTTCCCGTAGCCCACCGAGCACACCCCGATGCCCGAGGTGAAGTCGATGTATGTCCTGCCGGCCAGGTCCCAGAGGGTGGCCCCCTGTCCGTGGTCCACGTCCACGTCGAAGCGGCCGTAGGTCTGGAGGGTGTGGGCGTGGTCCAGCGCCTTGAGTTCGTCAAAGGTCATGTCTGCGCCTCCTTACAGGATCATGGTGCCGATGCCCTCGTCGGAGAGCAGCTCGATGAGAATGGAGTGGGGGATGCGGCCGTCCAGGATGTGGGTGCGCTCCACGCCGGAGCGCACCGCCTCCACGCAGCACTCCACCTTGGGAATCATGCCTCCCTGGATGACCCCCTCCCGCACCAGCAGGGGCACCTCGGACAGGCCCACCTTCTGGAGAAGGGTGCTCTCGTCCGCCGGATCCCGCAGCAGGCCGCGCACGTCGGTGAGGAGGATGAGCTTCTCTGCCCCCAGAGCCACCGCCAGCCTGGCGGCAGCCGTGTCGGCGTTGATGTTGTAGGCGTTTTCGCCGTCCACCCCCTGAGCCACGGTGGACACCACGGGGATGTAGCCAGCCGTCAGGCAGTCCCGGACCGGGGCGGGGTCCACCCTGGCGAGCTCGCCCACCAGACCGTACTTCGCGTCCAGCAGTCTGGCCTGGAACAGACCGGCGTCCAAGCCGCACAGGCCGATGGCCCGCCCGCCCCGGCGGTTGAGGGTGGCCGCCAGGTTCTTGTTCACCTTGCCGCAGAGCACCTGCTGCACCACGTCCATGGTCTCGGCGTCGGTACAGCGCAGGCCGTCCACGAAGCGGGACTCCTTGCCCAGCTTCTTCAACATGGCGGAGATCTCCGGCCCGCCGCCGTGGACCACCACCACATGGATGCCCACTAGGCTGAGGAGAATGACGTCGCCGATGACGGCTTCCCGCAGCTCCCGGGAGATCATGGCGCTGCCGCCATATTTGATGACGATGGTCTTTCCGTAATACTTCTGGATGTAGGGCAGGGCCTCGGCCAGCACCTGGGCCCGCAGGGTCACGTCGGACATGGGGTTCGCCTCCTTGGGGAGAGGGGCGCGGGCTGCGCCTCTCATGTTCTGTAATCGCCGTTGATCTTCACATATTCGTACGTCAGGTCGCAGCCCCAGCAGGTGGCCTCGTGCTCTCCCTCGTGGAGGTGGACGTCGATGACCACCTCGTCCTGGGAGAGGATGCTCCGGGCGGCCTCCTCGTCGAAGTCCAGACCCATGCCGCCCCGGCAGACGGCCACAGCACCCACGGCGGAGGAGAAGGAAATGTCCACATACTCGGGGCGGAAGGGGGCCTTGGAGTAGCCCATGGCACACAGCACCCGGCCCCAGTTTGCGTCGGCGCCGAACATGGCGGCCTTCACCAGGGGGGAGCCCACCACCGCCTTGGCCAGGCGCTCGGCGCTCTCCTCGCTGCGGGCCTCCCGCACGGCGCAGGTGATGAGGCGGCTGGCCCCTTCGCCGTCCCCGGCGATGGCCCGGGCCAGCTCCTGGCAGAGCTGGCGGAGGGCCTTCAGAAAGACGGTGTAGCCGTCATCCTTCCACTCGATGAGGGGATTGCCCGCCATGCCGTTGGCCAGCACCGCGCACATGTCGTTGGTGGAGGTGTCCCCGTCCACCGTCACCCGGTTGAAGGTGCGGGGGACCACCTCGTGGAGGGCCTCGGCCAGCATCTCCCGGGTGATGGCGCAGTCGGTGGTGACGAAGCACAGCATGGTGCCCATGTTGGGGTGGATCATGCCGGAGCCCTTGGCGATGGCGCCGAGTGTCACGGTCCTGCCGCCGATAGAGCAGGCGAGGGCAAGCTCCTTCTTCACCGTGTCGGTGGTCATGATGGCGCGGGCCGCCGCGTCGGAGCCTTCCGGCCCGGCGGGGAGGCCCGCCGCCGCCTCCGGCATCCCCGCCCGGATGGCGGCGATGTTGAGGGTCTGGCCGATGACGCCGGTGGAGGCCACCACGAAGTCGGCGGGTGCGCGGCCGGTGGCCCGGGCGGCCAGCCGGGCCATCTCCTCGGCGTACTCGTGGCTCATGGGGCAGCAGGCGTTGGCGTTGCCGCTGTTGGCCGCCACGCCCCAGGCGGTGCCGTCCTCCAGGTGTTCCATGGTGACATAGAGGGGGGCGGCCTTGACCCGGTTCATGGTGTACACGGCCGCCGCCGCGCACTCCTGGTCGGAGAGGATGAGGGTCAGGTCCTTCTTGTCTGCCTTTTTGCTCTTGACGCCGCAGTGGACCCCCCAGGCCCGGAAGCCCTTGGGGGCGGTGACGCCGCCGGGTATCTGCTTCATGTTCGCTCACTCCTTGCTGAGGCGGGACTGCCCGCCGGTGGGGTTTCCAGGGCCAGGCCCGCCGTCATCTCAAAGCCCAGCATCAGGTTCATGTTCTGCACCGCCGCGCCAGAGGCGCCTTTGCCCAGGTTATCGAAGAGGGCGGTGACGATGGTCTGCTCCTCGTGGCCGCACACCACCAGCTCCAGCCGGTCGGTGCCCGCCAGAGCGTTGGCGGGGAGGGTGGGGGCATCCCCGCCCCAGCGCACCGAGACCAGGGGCTGGCCGGCGTAGTAGGCCGCCAGGATGTGGCAGACCTCCCGGGCGGTGGGCTGGCCCCGCAGATAGCGGTTGTGGAGTTGGATGGTGGTAGCCATGCCCTTGTAGTAGTCGTCCACCACGGGGCAGAACACCGGGGGCTGCTCCAGCCCAGCCACCTTCTGCATCTCGGTCAGGTGCTTGTGGCGCAGGCCGGTGCCGTAGAGCCGGGGACTGAACAGCTCGGCCGGCTTGTCGGGGGCCTCATACTGGGCGATCATCTTTCTGCCTCCGCCGGAGTAGCCAGTGAGGGAGAAGCAGGTGAGGGGGCAGTCCCGGAGCAGAATATGGAGGGCGGACAGGGGGGCTGCCGAGGCCAGGAAGCCGGTGGCGTGGCAGCCGGGATTAGCCACCCGACGGGCCTGTCCGATGATGCGCTCTGGGTCCTTGTACAGCTCCGGGAAGCCATAGACCCAGCCGGAGGCGGTACGGTGGGCGGTGGAGGCATCAATGATCCGGGTGTGTCCGTTCTCAATGAGCTCCACCGCCTCCCAGGCGGCGGCATCGGGCAGGCAGAGAAACACCAGGTCGGCCGCGTTGAGGTATTTTTTCCGCTCCGCCGGGTCCTTGCGCCTGGCCTCGCCGATGCGCAGCAGTTCGAGATCGGTCCGCCGGGAGAGCCGCTCCCAGAGCTGAAGGCCAGTGGTGCCCTCCCGGCCGTCGATAAAGACCTTCGGCTTATCCATGTCTGCGTGTCTCCACGAATTCCCTGATATGTCCGATCTGCACCCGGACGCTGTCCGCCGCCGGGCCGCCGCAGACCTTGCGGCCGTTGACGCAGGTCCTGAGCTCCAGGGCCTGGTACACATCCTCGTCAAAGGCCTTGGATACGGCCTTGAAGTCCTTGAGGGACAGGGTGTCCAGGGTCTCACCGGCTCTGATGCACTGGCTGACCAGTCGGCCCACGATCAGGTAGGCCTCCCGGAAGGGCATCCCCTTCTTCACCAGGTAGTCAGCGCAGTCGGTGGCGTTGATGAAGCCGCCGGCGGCCGCCCGGCGCATGTTCTCCTTCCGCACGGTGAGGGTGTCCAGCATGGCGGTGAACACAGGCAGGCAGAGCTCCACCGTGTCGATGGCGTCAAAGACGCACTCCTTGTCCTCCTGCATGTCCTTGTTGTAGGCCAGGGGGAGCCCCTTCATGACGGTGAGCAGGGTGATGAGGGAGCCGTACACCCGCCCCGTCTTGCCCCGCAGCAGCTCGGCCACATCGGGGTTCTTCTTCTGGGGCATGATGGACGAGCCGGTGGAGTAGGCGTCGTCCAGCTCCACGAACTTGAATTCCCAGGAGCACCATAGAATGATCTCCTCGGAGAACCGGGACAGGTGCATCATCAGAATGGAGCAGGCCGAGAGAAACTCCAGGGCGAAATCCCGATCGGACACCGAGTCCAGCGAGTTGTCGGTGGGCTTGGAAAAGCCCAGAGCCTGTGCGGTCTGGAACCGGTCTACCGGGTAGGTGGAGGTAGCCAGGGCCCCCGCCCCCAGGGGGCACTCGTCCATCCGCGCCAGACAGTCCTCCAGCCTTGTCACGTCCCGCTTGAACATGTTGGCGTAGGCCATCATGGCGTGGGCGAAGGTGGTGGGCTGGGCCCGCTGGAGGTGGGTGTAGCCGGGCATGACCGTGTCCAGATTGGCCTCGGCCTTCCTGACCAGCACCTTCTCCAGGTCCAGGATCAGGCCGATGATGGCCTGGATCTCCTTGCGGACATACATCCGGAAGTCCACCGCCACCTGATCGTTCCGGCTGCGGGCGGTGTGCAGCCGCTTGCCCGTGTCCCCGATGCGTTGGGTGAGGATGGTCTCGATATTCATGTGGATATCCTCGTTCTCCAGGGAGAACTCCACCTGTCCGGCCTCAATGTCGGCCAGGATGGCCTTGAGGCCGTCGATGATCTTCTCGGCCTCGTGCTCCTTGATGATCCCCTGCCTGCCCAGCATAGCCGCGTGGGCGATGGACCCGGTGATGTCCTCCCGATACATCCGGGCGTCAAAGAAAATGGAGGAGTTGAAGTCGTTGACCAGGGCATCCGTCTCCTTTTGGAACCGTCCGGCCCACAGTTTCATAGTATCGCTCCTTTTGCCTCGCGGAGTTTTGCCGTCCGCAGGCGGAAAAAGATATCAGACAGGGTCTCCGCTCAGAGCTTTCCCTGCTCCCGCAGGGCCTGGACCTTGTCGGGCAGGCCCCACAGGTTGATAAAGCCCTGGGAGTCCGTCTGGTCGTAGTCGCTCTCCCCGAAGGTGACCAGATTCTCGGAGTACAGGGTGCAGGGGGAGGAGACGGAGGCGGTGATAAGGTTGCCCTTGTAGAGCTTGAGCTTCACGGTGCCGGTGACGTACTTCTGAGTGTCCGTGGCGAAGGCGGTGAGGGCCTCCCGCAGGGGGGTGAACCACTTGCCGTTGTAGACCAGGTCGGCGAAGTCTACCGCCAGCTTCTGCTTCATGTGCTTGGTGTCCTTGTCCAGGGTGATCTGCTCCAGCACCTCGTGGGCCCGGTAGAGGATGGTGCCGCCGGGGGTCTCGTACACGCCCCGGTCCTTCATGCCTACCAGCCGGTTCTCCACGATGTCCAGCAGGCCGATGCCGTTGGCACCGCCCAGCTCGTTGAGCCCTGTCTCTT
>ENA-OXEC01000186-OXEC01000186.1-human-gut-metagenome-genome-assembly--contig:-NODE-186-length-40990-cov-26.8126_pt1 | contig 40990 bp, 37 predicted proteins | sample MGYA00249351_ERZ652235 | MGnify/ENA primary metagenome ERZ652235 (study PRJEB26925, sample SAMN05826906) | human gut metagenome | biome: ENVO:2100002; feature: ENVO:00000062; material: ENVO:00002003...
AACCTGTAGTATGCAATAACAGTGTAGAACCTAAATGAGATTATCATGAGTACATGGATTAGATGTATGTGCTGTGGCAAGGAATACCCGGAGAAGACTTCTTGGTATGTCTGTGATTCCTGTGGATATAGGATTTGTCCTTTTTGCCTGTCCATGCATAGCGGCTCCTATGGGGCTGGCTATAAATGCAGCCAGTGCAGATGGGGAAACATGAAAAGAACATAATCTCAAATAAAAATCTTACAAATGGAAATGACAGACTTGCAAATTAAAACGGTTTCTGAAATTCTTGAAAAGATTAGTAAGTTCAAAACTGAAAATAATTTAACTGAAAACAATAGATTAGTCTATAGGGGAATAGCTTCTACTAGTTATGCCCTTATATGTTCATTAGGGCGTGATGAAAAGTTTATTAAAAATGAAAATGAATTGTTTTATGAATTTTCAAGATGCTACTATAGATACACGGACCTCCGTCCTACTAACCCTGTTGATATTTTAGCATTAGCTCAACACTACGGCCTGCCAACTCGATTGATGGATTGGACCACCAATCCTTTGATTGCCTTATATTTTGCTTGTCAGGATACAAAGGGAAAAGAAAAGGATGGTCGCGTTTATATAAAAAAACTACCTCCATCTGGAAGTCTAAGAAAAGGAATACAGAAAGGAGTACAGCTAGAAGGTTTTATAGCCTTGGAAAAGGAGTTCAAAAAAATATTCCAAGGCGGTATGCAAGAAGGAAATTTTATCTGGCCTGAAAATGAGGACGTCCGTTTTCAACACCAATCTGGGCTCTTCTTTTGCTGTAAGAATCCAAAGAAAGCAATTAGTTCAGACGGAACTCTGTATATTAAATCAGAAGATAAGGAATCCTTATTGAGAGATTTAGCCATACTCGGAATATCAAAATCTTTTGTATTGCCTCTATTGGACAATCTTTGTGAGGACTTAAAACAGAGCGTTGCGTATCCACATGGCAGGAGAAGCATGTGAAATTTATTATATTCTGCAAGTTCTAAAACGAAGTAACGGATATACTATATTTGCAAATAATAAAAAACTAAACGCATATGGATTTCTTAACAAATATAAGAAATCAGAGTGGTAGAAAATATCTTATTTGGAAATTCCCCAAAGAAGATTTTAATACAAACTCTGTTCTCACTGTAAATCCTGGTGAAGAAGCTATTTTTATTAAAAACGGCGAATATGTTCATACCTTTACTAACGGAAGGTATGAATTAAAGACCGAAAATTATCCTTTCCTTTCTGATATCAGAAATGTATTAAGCAATGGAGAAAGCACTTTTTCTTGTTCTATATTCTTTGTAAATATTCATCAAAGTACAGAAATACTTTGGGGTACGACTTCACCCATTCAAGTACGAGACCCTATTCAAGGAATTGCTACAAAAGTTAGAGCTCGTGGAAGTTATCGAGTCCAGATAGTAGATGGTATGAGTTTATTATTAAACCTCATTGGTGCAAGTTCAGTAGGAATCAATGGATATTCATTAGATGATTATTTTAGCGAGCAGATTCAACAGACAATAAAAGCGGAACTTAGTAAAGCTTTAATAAATAGTAAAGATGAGATTCTAGGCGTTTGTGCAAAACTTGACACATTATCATTAGAAGTACATAAACCATTATTTGATATTCTGAACAAGTTTGGTATCAAACTTATATTTTTTGCAATATCTGGTATGGATATTCCTGATGACGACCCAAATAGAATGATATTAGAGCAGGCCTATGCAAAAAGACGAGAATTAAGCATATTAGGTGAATCTTATGGTAAAGTAAAAGGCGTAGACATATTATCAAATTTTAGCAAGAACGAAGGTGTTGGTACTATGGCTGCTGCTGGATTTGGAATTAATTTAAGTGGAGAACTATCAAAGTCAATTACTAATCTAATGTCCGCTGATGAAAGTGCTACTACCAATACAGAAATCGAGAAACTCTCGCAATTGAAAATCATGCTAGACAAGAATCTTATCACTCAAGATGACTACGATAAAGTAAAAAGTAAAATTTTAAGTAAACTTTTAAGCATATGATTCCACATAGTATATATATAGCATTGGCCTGGATGGTCTTCCCTGTATTCTATTTACTTATTATGCTGTTGGGAATTGATCCTAATAGCATTAATACATATTGGAGTTGTTTAATTTTTGTACTTGTTTCCTATCTCTTTATGCCTATAGAGTATTATAGCAATACCAAAAAAGGATATCAAGTTTTACGTTTCACTTCTTTGTTGGTGTCCTTTAGTTATTTCATTATAGAAATGTTGATAGCAATAGGATTCCTTACATATTGGGACCAAAAGTCTAAACTGGCTATCGTTGTCCAACTTACTCTTTTAGCAATATTTTTAATAATCTTTTCGCTTACAAAAGCAGCGAATCAATCCACGATAAATAATATTAACAACAAATCCAAAAAATATTAGTATGAAAAAAGCGAAATCCTTAACTTGTCCAAACTGTGGAGCTAATATTTCATCTGTAGAAATATCTAACCCCACAGTAATTTGCCCACAATGCAAACAAGTTGTTTCTAACCCTTTGTATAAACAAGAAACAGACATTGCAGTAAATGTGATTCCTCAAGACTACGATCGCAAACAATTCCTACTCAAAATAGTTGAAGATCTTGAAAATGACAAAAAAGTCGCACCTCAGACGATAGATCAAATTCCTGATGCGGAAATTCATATGTTCTACCTTCTTGTCTATTATTTCGATTGTACATACAATGCTCCATGGTCCGGAATTTATTGGTGGAAAGAAGATCAAGGATATAAGAATGCTAATGGGACCGAAGTTTTTATTAAACGGCAACAATTTATTAATGGAGACGCCTCAGGCCGGAGAGAATTATTGTACTGTGATGCAAGCAAGGAAACAATGCAAAAACTCCCTAAAATTATCATTGACAAAGCATTAGAGATTTGTAATTCTGGACCATCAGAAGGAATGGTTTCAAAACATTTGTCAGAATTATCTGAAGAAGAAAAGGGGCAATTAGAAGTTCCTGAGACAGAATCACTATGGAATAATAGAGCTCTTCCTGACTTAAAAGAGTCTGCAATCAAAGAAGCCGAGAACCAAATGGATTCAGCAGTACATGGAAATAATCTACAAACGCTATCTATAATAGCCCACTCTATTATAAATGATAAGGGAATTACAAATAAAAATATTCAGTTTCAATATGAGATAAATAATCAAGAAGTAGGATATGTACCATACGTTTATGCAAAGTACGAAATAGATGGCATTGCTTATTATTCGGTTGCTAAAGCTGACAAAAATCTAACAGGCATTTTTTGCGATTCTCCTAGTGACCACGAAGCCGCTACATTCGTAAAGTCACATGAAGAAAAACTTGAAGATGAAGAAAAAAATGCAGGTTGTTCTTCCTCAATCCTAGGAATAATCATTGCAATTATCTCATATTTTTGTTTTGAGGACGAAGATTCCGCATGGCTGATAGCTCTTGGCCTTGGAATAGTAGTTGGTTATTTCTATTACAAATATAGACAAAAGAAATTGGATGAGTTAAATGAAGAAGCACACATTCGTAATCAGCCTATCAAAGATGAACTTAATGCTTTTCTTTCAGCAAAAGCATCTGACAAGAAAGACAGAGCGGATAATGCCAGAAGAAGAATCATGAACAATAATTAAAAATCATACGACCGATAAGATATGTTATAAGACACTAAGCCCCCTTTTAGTGGAGCTTCTACAGTAGCATCTTGGCCTGCAGTGTCCATATAACGGGGGGATTCTAACGTTCACATAAAAAACATTGCCACTCGGAGTCTCAGCAGTTCAGTGCCTTGGCCATTATGAGACATGCTTCGTCCGCCCTTTCGTCATCGACCATGCTCTCTACGATGTCTTCGAACGTGACGCTCAAATACTCTGACAGTACTTCTAACAGGCAGAGAACCGCTTTTCCTGCTCCATGACGATGTAGGTGAGGTAGCACAGGATGCAGTCGGTGACCTGGCCGTCGAAGTCGCACCCCTGGTAGCCCCCGATAGATTTTACTAAACACATCAAGAACTCTCCGAAAAACTTGCCGGTTTAAAATAAAAGTTGTATCTTCACCTGCATAAACATTACACCTGCCTGCCTCGCAGCAGACAATTAAACCTAATGACAATGAACGAAAGAGAAAACAAATGGGGATTCCTGCGAGAGACCGAGGAGAAGGCTAAGAAAGACGGTATCGATGCCGATACGGGGGTGCATCGCACGGGGCTTGAAGTTTATCTGGAAGCCATCTTCCCGGGCAAGGCGTGGGTTCACGACAAGGCATTTGGCATGCACGGCGGCGAGGCCTACAGGATTCGCCCCGACTACAGATGCGACGAGCTGATGCTAATCGTCGAGTTTGACGGACTGCCACACTACAAGGACCCGAAGGTCATCGTGAAGGATGCTGCCAACCAGTCCGTCTACGAGCACTTTGGCTATAAGGTAGTGCGCATTCCTTATTTCATCCAGCTGACGAAGGAGGTTATCCTCCAGATGTTTGGCAGGGAGATGCACGAAGAGATGTTCTCCCCCACCCTGCCCTCCATGGGCGTGAAGGGATCCAATACGCCCGCTTTCTGCTGCCCGGCTGGCGTTGAGCGGATGGCGGCAGAACTGAAAGCGTATCCACAGCAATTGGCCGTCAATGTAAAGGCACTGGAAGAGGCCGACAATGATGCGCTGACGGGGCTGAGGTATCTCCGTCAATATCTGTAGCCCCTCGCGGTAGCACCGCAACAATCGCCCTTAACAAGACAATATACATTTTTATAATAACAGCCTATCCGCGACGCATCATCCTCACGCCGAGAGACACTCGGCGTGAGGGTATCGAGCAGGTCATGGGCTGGTTCGGCAGAGAAAGTTCGGAATTTGTTTGGTGGTTTAAAAAGAATGGATTATAATCGTTCTGCGACAAACATAAAACATCCATTCAAACTATTACCAAATACAACAAGATGAACTTGCAAAGAAAGAACCCGTTTCTTAATCACAACGAGGAGGAGAAGACATTCCACCTGCTGGAACAGGGCGACGAACTGACACAGATGAAGGCCATCACCGTGCTTGTCGACGAGTCGGAAGATTCGCGGCTTTGCGACCAGTTCTTCGCAAAGGTGAAGCCCCAAACCGACTATTTGGCGAAGCGGCTGAAGATGACTGCGCTCCAAGCAATCATCTTCTCCATCATCCTTGAGCATGAAGGCATCTGCTCGCTCTCCAACATGAGCCGCCACCTGGACTGCCTGAACATCACCATGCTCAGATGCAAGGCAGAAATCGACAAGCTGGTCTGCCGCCACTACCTGCGCCTGGAGAAGAACAGCTTTTGCCGCGGCTACGTCGTACCAGAAGAAGTGGTAGCCGCCATACAGGGCAACCACCCCTATCGCCGCAAGCACTACCGGCACCTGTCGCCCCTGGAGCTGCTGCAGAAGGCCGACGTGTACTTCTTCGCGTGCGACAATGACCAGATGCCGTATGCCGAGGCCGAAGACAACCTCACCACCTTGCTGTCCGACAATACAGAACTAACGATGGTCAGGAGGCTGGGCGCATACTCGAACGAGACTGAGGTATGGATGTTCCTGCTCTACCTCTGCATGGGGAAGGCGATTCGTGGATGCGATGCGGTGTACATTGGCAGCCTGAAATTTCTCTTCTCCGCGTACGACAGCTACATGAAGTTCCGTACTGGCATGCTGCGGGGCACGCACCAGCTCATTTCTTCGGGGATGGTGGAGCGCACTTTCGAGAATGGCTTCCAGAGCGCAAACTACTTCAATCTGACTGACAAGGCCATAACGAATCTGCTCGACGGGGTGGAGCTGCTGGTCCAACAGCAGGATATGCCGACCAACACCGTGCGGCCGGAGGACATCATGGTCAAGGAACTGTTCTATCCCACGGGAGTGAAGGCACAGATAGACACGCTGGCCCATCTCCTCTCGCCAGAGAGCTACAAGCTCATCCATACACGGATGCGCCAGCAGGGGCTGTGCAGCGGCTTCGCCACCCTCTTCTATGGGGCACCGGGGACGGGCAAGACCGAAACGGTCATGCAGCTGGCACGCCTCACCGGGCGGACGGTCGCGTCCGTGGATATCGCCTCGATACGCGATAAATACGTAGGCGAGAGCGAGAAGCGCATCAAGGAAGTGTTCGACAGCTACCGCCGGCTGGTACGGCAGAGCGCGGTGGCCCCCATCCTTCTCTTCAATGAGTGCGATGCCATCCTAGGCCGGCGTTCCAGGAACGGCAGCGAGACGAGTGTGGAAAAGATGGAGCAGAGCATCCAGAACATCATCCTTCTAGAGATGGAGACGCTCGACGGCATCATGGTCTGCACGACCAATCTCGTCAGCTCGTTCGACGAGGCCTTTGAGCGCCGCTTCCTCTACAAGGTTGAGTTTACCGAGCCCACGCAGGAGGCCCGCCAGCATATCTGGCAGGCCCTGATGCCTCAGCTCCAAGATGTCAACGCACAGCATCTGGCCGCCTATCCGCTCACTGGCGGCAACATTGAGAACATCACGCGCAAGGCCGCCATCGACGAGATTCTGTGGGGCAAGGAGGCCATCACTCTCGACAAGCTCAGCGACTACTGCCGTCAGGAGAAGACTGGTATGGGCCACGCCCGCATCGGCTTTTGAGAAGTCATTGGAAAACCAAACATAAGCCTAACAAGAAACATCACTTTTACAGATATGGCAATATTTGAAATCCCTGACGGGCGGGAGAACCCCGCACTCGCCAACGGCATGATAACCCTCATCAGCGGGCAGCAGATACGGCTGGTACCCAGGGCGCAGCCAGCCGGAACAGCTGAGGCTGAACCCACCGACGCACCCGAAACCGAAACTAAAGCCGAAGCCGCGCCCCACGCCCCGACTGCCAACAACCGCCTGCGCCTCGACACCATGGGGCGCTGGTTCTCCCTCGGACGCCGGAATCCCGCAGCGGCCGAGGCCGACCCCACGCCCGCCGACGATGAGAAGGCCGAAGAGAAGGCCGTCTTCCTGGCCCATCTGTTCTTCTTCATCGCCCACCGCGACGAAATCAAGGCCGACAGCCGCATGTTTCTCGCACCCGTGCCCATCCAGAGCGGCCTGGCCTATACGGGCACGGGCGGCTTCCGGCGGCCAACGCTGGGCGTCTACCTGGAGTGGTGGGAAAGCTGCATCGGGGCGGCGGTTGTCGACAAGGACGGACAGGTCAGCTTCATTGTCCGTCTGGCAGGCAGTCCGCTCTCCGGCGGCAACCACTGCACGGTGGTGGGACAGGACGGCAGAAGCCACGACTACTCCAGCACCTGCTTCAGCAACCTCTGGCACACATTCATGAAGATAAACACGCGCTACGACGAGTGCAAGGAACAGGGCGAGGCCTGGAGCATGCGCCGGGTGTATGAGCGCCTCTGCCAGCAGCCCAACTCCACCTATACCCCCCACAGTGCGCTGGCGCTGGCCTACCGCATGGAGGTCGCCGCCCTCACGCAGCGGCTGAAGCGTGCCGTCGGCCAAAACCGCAAGCTCGCCGACGACCTCTTTCAGGCCCGACGGATACTCCACCGCAATGAGCTGGCAGAGATGTGCGTGGCCTACAGGACGCTGGTAGCCTCAGTAAGGACGGAGCTGGAGGCCCTCCATGCGCGCAAAGGCTATCTCAAGCGCAGCTTCAAAGACGACCTGCTCTCACAGGCCGGCTACCAGGCCGCCATATCGGAGATTGACCGGCGCAAGGCCAGCCTGGAAAGCGAGGTGGACCACTTCGGCGAGGAACGGCTGGCCGCCATCTTCCCCGACACACCCTGCTCCATGACGTCCATAGAACGCAGCATGCGGAAAGACAAAGATTTACATTGACCCATAGAGAAAGGAACAGAAGATGCTATGGGGTAAGGTTGCTCTCGCCAGGCTCTATGCCTACTGCCGTCAGGAGAAGACGGCCGTGGGGCGCACCCCTATCGGGGTTTAAGCATTGACATATACAACGGAAACACAAATTACGATTATGGCAGCATACGATATTCCTTGCAGTGAGGAGAGCCCTGCGCTCACCGACGGACTGATGACCCTTATGGACGGAAAGCAAATCCAGCTGATGCCTAAGGCACAACCCGCCAGCACGGCGGGAAGCCCCGATGAACCATCCGCCGACAGCCGCCTTAGGATGGGCCAAACGGGACATTGTTCTCCTATGGGCCGTCCGCGTCCTACTGTGGACGAAAGCGAGATTAAGCCGTCAAGCTGGGAGGAGACCGAAGAGGAGGAGGCCTTCCTGACCCACCTGTTCTTCTTCATCGCCCACCGCGACAAAATCAAGGCCGACAGCCGCATGTTTCTCGCCCCCGTACCCATCCAGAACGGCCTGGCCTATACGGGCACATCCGGATTCCATCGCCCCACGCTGGGCGTCTATCTGGAGTGGTGGGAAAACTGCACCGACGCATCGGTCATCGACAAGGGCGGACAGGTCAGCTTCATCGTCCGTCTGGACGATGAGCCGCTTCCCGGCAAAAGCAACTGTACGATATTGGCCCAAGACGGGGAGCAGCACGACTGCCACAGCTCCGGCTTCGAGAATCTCCGGGCCACGTTCCTAAAAATCAACCGCCGCTATGATGCGTGCAAGGAACAGGGCGAAGCCTGGAGCCTGCGCTATGTCTACGCGCTTCTGCGCAATAGCTATGGCGAAGACTATAATCTATACGATGTGCTGGGACTGGCCTACAGCCAGAAGGTGCGTGCCCTCACGCAGCAGCAGGAGAAGACGGACAGGCTAAACAGCAAGCTCGCCGAGATGAAGTTTAAGGCCCGGCTGATGCTCCACCACGACGAGTTTAGCGACCTGTGCTACCACTACAAAGCACAGAAATACTTTGCTGTCTCGATGACAGAAAGCCTGAAGGTACGCAAACAGGAGTTCAAGCGCGACTTGAAGGCCGGCCAGATTTCTCAGGCCGACTATGAGTTCTATGTGTCGGATTTAGCCCGGCGCAAGACCTTCCTTCAAAACAGACTCTTCCACTACGGCGAGGAACGACTGGCCGCCATCTTCCCCGACACCCCATGCTCCATAACCACCTTGGTGCAAGGCATGGAGCAAATCCAGGATTTACCTAAACCTAAACCAAAAACAAATAACGAAATAGAATCAAGAAACATAAGAATGGAACAGGAAGAAGTGGACTCCTACATTGAGTCTGTACGGGCCAGGCTCAAAGATCTGGGACGAGAACCCGACGAGGAACTGGAGGAAATGTTCGCCTATATGCACAAGGGACCGGAACACGTTACGTGGGTAAAAAAAGTTCACCGGTTCAGAGGCGCATGGTTCCCAATCAACAAACTATGTCCCAAGTGTGGTAATAGTCTTTTGCAGGTGGGCTATGTGCAATACTTCCAAGAGCCTCCTATGAGCGAATTTTACGGCTGCCTTGAATCTTTCAAAGATTTGTGCCTCCACTGCTGTACGGTTACCGAATCAGAAAGGAGAATCAGATACTGAAAAAGGGACTGCAAGCGGCATTCAGGCGATAGAACCCGTCGGGTTGCCCCCACCACCCGCAACTATTATGCGCAGGTGCTCTACACAGAGTGTTCCACAAATTGTGGCTATGAGCCCCCCATCCGTCCATCCATTTCTTTAATCTCCACACTCTCCCGAGCCCATAAGATCGTTTCGCATCAAGAAAGCAGGGGGGCGAGCCTGCGTTACGAATGCTGCAAACAGGATTTTAAAAATCGTATTGTGTCCCCCCTGCTGGCGGCCACGAGGGTCGTCAATGCATAAGACGTCCAATACCTTGAACTATATAAGCAGTAAGGTTGCTCTGCCTTTGGTCTTAATCCCCTTTTTTTTGCAAAAAGGGAAAACTGTGTTATCTGTGAGAATTCCGCTAAAGAGGAAAACTTTCTTAATCCGACCGGCCCACAATTCGAGGATTTTATGTAAGTTTGTGGCATAAAACCAAACGAGGGGAAAAACAGCATGAAATATCCTATCGGCATACAGAACTTCGAGAAAGTGAGACGGGAGGGCTTTGCCTATGTGGACAAGACTGCCATGATTCATCAGCTAGCGGCAATGGGGAGCTATTATATCCTCAGCCGGCCGCGTCGCTTCGGCAAGAGCCTGCTCATCACCACTCTGGAGGCTTACTTCTCGGGGAAGCGCGAGCTGTTCAAGGGGCTGGACATGGAACGGCTGAAAAAGGACTGGACGCCCTACCCCATCCTGCACCTCGACCTCAAGACCGGACGAGACAATAATGTGGAGGCTCTGACCGACAAGCTAGAGTCCCACCTCTATGCTTGGGAAGAACGCTATGGCCGGAACCCGGTGATGCTCTGTCACACCTACATCCGCCGACATCTCGACATCCTCATCCCCAAAGGTTCCGAACGGCGTTACGACAACAAGCGCATCAGCATCCTACTCAACAACGGGGTGCCCATGGGCCTGCAATTTTCCATTACCGGCATCGGCATCATCATGCTCCAGAGTGCCAACAACGCGCTGGGCACCGTCTATGTGGCCGCCTTCACGGCTTCGCTCCGCATCAAGTATCTCTTCACCTGCGTGCTCGAAAACATCGGCGTGGCCATGCCCACCTACTGCGGACAGAACATCGGGGCCCATGCGCTGCCGCGCGTCTCGGTGGGGGTGCGCTCGGCCATGAAAATCATGCTGGTCTATTTCGTGCTCACCGTGCTCATCATCTATCCTTTTGCCGACGAAATGATGATGCTCTTCGTCAAGTCGGGCGAACAGGAGGTGGTCAGCAATGCGGCTATGTTCATGCGGCTCAACAACTACTTCTACCCCGCCCTCGGCATTCTGGTGATTCTCCGTTACAGCATACAGGGCCTCGGCTACAGCAATCTCTCGATGCTCTCGGGCGTGATGGAGATGATAGCCCGCTGCGGAGTGAGCCTGTGGCTCGTGCCGGCCTTCGGCTTCCTCGGCGTGTGCTTCGGCGACCCGGTGGCCTGGCTCATGGCCGACCTTTTCCTCATCCCCGCCTTCTGGGGCCTCTACCGAAAGCTGAAAAAAGAGAACGGCAATGACAGCAAACCGGCCATGCAGTGACAGCAATTTGCTGTCATTTCCCCGATTTCCTATCATCCGTAAGACACTGATTATCCTTGCGTTGCAAGAGAAAATGACAGCATGACAGGAAATTGCGGAAAAATACAAGTTAGTATCTTTGGCTGAATAATTGGCACTGGCGAGAATCATTTCTGGGACAAAGGTGATTCGACCGATTTTGAGGAAGAATAGCCTACGGGCGCAAAGTGTTTGAATGTAGAATATTAAGATATACCTATGAATCAGTTTCTTGTTACAAGCAACACGCGAAAGTGGATGGGAATTAGCTTGATACTTATTATTGCAGTGACATTCTATTTCCAATTCCTGCAAAACATCCTTTTAAATAAAGGTACTGACCATGTTCTGCTGATGCCTGTTTATCCTTTGCTCAAATCGGCATTATGGCATGATCTGCTCGTCGCCGTTATTTTGATTTCAGAGTGCTACTTCTATTATGAAATCAGGAAGCAGCTACGAAAATCAAGAAGTAGTGCCCAATGGGCATGTGTCGCTATCATCGTGGCAAAGACGATAAGCGTAGTGGAAGGATATTTCATTGAACTGTCTTGGAATAATGTTTCTAAGGGAATCGCATCGACAACAAACCTTTTTTCTCTGAACGATATAAGTGTATTGCTATCAATAGTTTGCAGCACGATTAGTTTTGCAGGAATCGTCTGGCTGTCGGTCCTACTCATCCGAAAACACGAAGGCAGAATAAGAGTAGCAGGCTACGTGTTGCTGGTCTCCACCATCATAGGTATTTTGAAGCAAAGCGGATTCGTGCTACCACACAGCACAATGGCTGTAAACGCTCTGAGAGCCCTTTCGATGATATGTATGTTGCTACCCTTTGTTTTCTTCTATCGCTCTTTCAAAGCTTCAAGTCAAGGAGCACTGTAAAGGATGTTTTTTATACAAACGCTCGTTTTATTTGTCGAAAAGCGAACATAATTTCATCATCTCGGAAAAAAAGTGTTTCTTTGCAACCGAAATGGTAACAAAGTGCAATCAACCCATACTGACCATCACGGGTTCTGACGGTACAGGAGAATCCGGAGTGCAGGCCGACATCAAGACGATGACGGCTTTGGGCGGTCGGGCCGTGTCGGCCATCACCTCCATCACCATACAGAACACGCTCGGCATACAGCAGATATTCGACTTGCCGGCACAGGTGGTGGGCGCACAGATTGAGGCCATCGTCAACGATGTGGAACCGCAGGTGGTGAAGATAGGCATGATCAGAAATGTGGCCGTGTTGGGAGCCATTGCCGACGTGCTGGGGAAATATCACCCGCAGTATATGGTCTACGACCCGGTGGTGAGTTCAAGCCGGGGCGACACGCTGATGGATGAGGACGTGATAGCGCAGGTGAAAAACCGGCTGTTGCCACTCTGTTCGGTGGTGGTGGTGAAGAAGCAAGACGCCGCGGCCATCACACATCGCGAAATATGCAATGCCGACGATGCCCACCTTGCCATAGAGCAACTGAAGGCCTACGGATGCGAGGAGGTGCTGCTCCTCGACGACGAAAAGTCGCTACTCCACGGACAGAACAACTCGCTGGCATCGGCCATAGCGGTCTTCCTCTGTCAGGGATGCACGAAGGAGGAGGCTATCGACAAGGCCCGCACATTTGTGGGCCAACAGGTGATGAGGGCCGACAATCTTGCCGGACGAAGCAGCGAACTCTACAACGATTTCCTTGACAAGGTGGCCCGCCACTACCACACCAACAGCGATGTGCATTTCTTCGCCGACTGCCTGAACGTGAGTGCCCGCTATCTGGCGCAGGTGACCAAACGCATCAGCGGTCAGACGCCCAAACAGATTATCGACGAATACCTCTCTGAGGAAATAGGCCGGCAGCTCAAGACCACAGACAAGACGGTGCAGGAGATAGCCTACACGCTCGGATTCTCGTCGCAGGCGCATTTGAGCAAGTTTTTCAAGAAGATGAAAGGACGGTCGCCGAGTGAATGGAGGAGGAGCGAGAAGTGAGAAATCAGGAATTAAAGATAAAAGACAAACAAAATAAGCAACAATGAACAACAGACAAGAACTCAACCGCAACCTGGCCCAGATGCTGAAAGGTGGCGTGATTATGGACGTGACAACCCCCGAGCAGGCCAAGATAGCCGAAGCTGCCGGAGCCTGTGCCGTGATGGCTTTGGAACGCATTCCGGCAGACATCCGTGCGGCAGGTGGCGTGTCGCGCATGAGTGATCCGAAGATGATCAAGGGCATACAAGCCGCTGTGTCTATCCCCGTGATGGCCAAATGCCGCATCGGACACATTGCCGAAGCACAGATCCTGCAAGCCATCGAGATAGACTACATCGACGAAAGCGAGGTGCTTTCACCGGCCGATGACGTCTACCATATCGACAAGACACGTTTCGACGTGCCTTTCGTGTGTGGAGCACGCAATCTGGGTGAGGCCCTGCGCCGCATAGCCGAGGGAGCAACGATGATTCGCACGAAAGGCGAACCCGGAACGGGTGACGTGGTACAGGCTGTGAGCCATATGCGACAGATGCAGAGCGAGATACGCCGCGTGGTGGCTACGGCCGAAGACGAATTGTTCGAGGTAGCCAAGCAGTTGCAGGTGCCCTACGACTTGGTGAAGTTCGTGCATGAAAATGGTAAGTTGCCGGTGGTGAACTTCGCTGCCGGAGGTGTAGCCACACCGGCCGATGCCGCCCTGATGATGCAACTCGGTGCCGAGGGTGTGTTCGTGGGTTCGGGTATCTTCAAGAGCGGAGACCCTGCCAAGCGGGCTGCCGCCATCGTACAGGCTGTAACCAACTATAACGACCCGAAGAAGCTGGCTGAACTGAGTGAGGATCTCGGCGAGGCGATGGTGGGCATCAACGAGCAGGAGATACAGCTGCTCATGGCCGAGAGGGGGAAGTAGGAAAGGAAGAAGGTGATAGGTGTTAGGTGTTAGGTGGTGGGTGTTAATGAGAACTTTGTTCTGCTGTAGGGGCAGTACTTTATGCCTGTCCCCCCCCGAAGGGTGTATCATCACAAAAGAAGGAACATACTCATGAACACCCATCCGGAGCCCTTTACCTTTCCATGTTTTCACCCCTCTTTACACCTGCTTTACCTTTTTACATTTTTATCTCTTTACCCTTACAATGATTGTTACAGAACATAAACAGACTTCTCCCGACAACGGCATGACAGAAAACAATGCGCCCCGCATAGCTGTACTGGCTTTGCAGGGTGCATTCATCGAGCATGAGAATATGCTTCGACGACTGGGGGCAGAAGTCTTTGAGATTCGCCAACTGAGCGATTGGGACAAGGCGAAAGACGGTCTCGTCATTCCCGGAGGGGAGTCGACAACCATGCGCAAGCTGCTGCATGACCTCCGATTGCTTATACCTATCCGGCAGGCCATCACCGAGGGGTTGCCTGTTTTCGGCACTTGTGCCGGCCTGATACTGCTCTCCAAAGAAGTGGAGGGGGAGCAGTCGGAACGCATTGCGACGATGGACACCCTCGTGTGCCGCAATGCCTACGGTCGGCAGTTGGGCAGTTTCCATGTCAAAGCACCCTTTAAAGGCATTGTCGGCGAGATCCCCATGACCTTCATCCGCGCTCCTTATATAAAAAAGGTAGACGACGGGGTTGAAGTGCTTGCCGAAGTAGACGGACATATCGTGGCAGCCCGGCAGGACAGACAACTTGTCACGGCTTTCCATCCCGAACTCAACGACGACACGAGGGTACACGAATACTTTCTCCGTTCAGTCGTCCTCCAGAAACTCTAATTCCAATTCTATCCACTCCGGCCGGCCCGTCGTGTCATCGCTCCCACCCCGGGGATTGGACACCGAAAGGCCGAGGAGACGGATGGGATGCCGGGGGCTGTAGTCTACTTGTCGGAGCAGTTGTTTGGCCAAGGGCAGAATGTCGTCTTTCGACTGAAGGATGCGACCCACAGTGATGCTCCGCGTGATTTGCGTAAAGTCGTTGTATTTCACTTTGAGAGTGAGCGTGTGCCCTTCAAACTGGTCTTTCGCCACCCGCTCCACCAGTTCCAGCACCGTGTGGTAAAGTTCGATGATGACCGCCGAGCGTCCCGAGAGATCTTCAAGAAAGGTGTGTTCGCAACCCACCGACTTGCGGATGCGCTCCGTGATGACCGGTCGGTGATCGATGCCACGGGCAAAATCGTAGAATACCGGGCCGGCCTTTCCAAACACCTCGGTGAGATGGTGAAGCGAACAGACCCGCAAATCGGCCCCATGGAAGATGCCCATCCTGTGCATCCGCTCCGCCGTCTTTGGCCCGACGCCCCAAAACTTCTCTATCGGAAGAGCAGCCACGAAGTCCAAGGCCTTATCGGGGTGAATGGTGCAAAGGCCGTCGGGCTTCCTCATGTCGGAAGCTATCTTGGCCAGAAACTTGTTGTAAGACACGCCGGCCGAAGCCGTGAGCTGCAACTCATTGCGAATGCGCCGCTTGATTTCGAGAGCTACATCCACCGCCATGTCCATGCCCCGTTTGTTGACCGTGACATCAAGAAAAGCCTCATCAATGGAAAGCGGTTCGATGAGGTCGGTATAATCGCGGAAGATGGCATGTATCTGCCCCGACACCTCTTTATATTTCCGATAATTCCCATCCACCACGATAAGCTCCGGACAGCGCCGCTTGGCCGTCACCATGGGTTGGGCCGAATGCACACCAAATCTCCGGGCCTCATAACTGGCCGTAGACACCACACCGCGCGCACCGTCGTGGCCCACGGCAATGGGCTTTCCGCGCAGTTCGGGATGGTCTCTCTGCTCCACCGAAGCAAAGAAGGCATCCATGTCTACATGTATTATCTTGCGTTGGGCATCCATAAATGTTCCTGTAAAGACCGGGCCTGCAAGGATACAGAATATCCGCTTTCCTATTGCCGGGGACAGTCTACCTGATGCAAAGGTAGAAAAAAGATGAGACACCACACCACCGGACGAAAGTTTTTAGTAACTTTGCGGACAGATTAACCAAACTTCAACGAGGATGAAAAGACTACACGCTATGACTTTAGCCGCCCTGATGATACTGGGGCTTGTGGCCCAAGCACGACAGGAGAAAGTGATGATCTACGGCGACCACGGCCGCTTAGATGCAGTGATACAGACCCCCGAGACGCAACCCGGGCACAAGATTCCGATGGTGATTATCTGCCATGGCTTCACCGGCAATAAAGACGAACTGCTACTTCGGACACTGGCCGACAGTCTGGAGAGGCAGGGTGTGGGCTCCATCCGCTTCGACTTCAACGGACATGGACGCAGTGACGGACTCTTTGAGCAGATGACCGTGCCCAACGAGATAGTCGACACGAAACACGTTTTAGAATATGTGGAGCACTTGGATTACGTCAACCGCATTGCTTTGGCCGGTCATTCGCAAGGTGGTGTGGTTGCAGCCATGACCGGCGGTGAACTCGGCAACGGGCGCATAGACGCTCTCGTGCTGTTGGCCCCGGCCGGTGTGCTGCGCGACGATGCCCTACGTGGCAACACATTCGGTAAAATCTACGACCCGAAGAATCCGCCGGAGACCATCGAACTGTGGGGAGGACGGAAACTCGGAGGCAACTACATCCGCACCGCAACTGGTCTGCCCATCTACGAGACAGCCATGCACTATACCGAACCTACGCTTGTCATCCACGGTGAAAGCGACCGCACGGTGCCTTATACCTACGGACAGCGTTTCCACTATGTCATCAAAGGAAGTGAATTCCGACTGATGCCCGACATGGACCACGGTTTCTCCAGACACGAGGCAGAGGTGGCCGGTATGGCAGCCCGCTTCCTTGCCGACCGGCTCGGAGCTTCACCAAAGGCCTTTTCTGCCACAAAATCGAAAACCGGAAAAACAACCGATTCTATCGATCCGAGAACCATCAAGGGTGCAGATGCCTCCACTTACGAAACGCTTGGTGGGGGCTACAGCCGTGACAAGAACCACGCCTACTATAATGGCCGCCTCATCAGCGACGCGTGGGGTGGCAACCACTTCGTTTACAAGAGCGGAGGCTACGCCACTGACGGCGTACACACCTATTATAATGGCCGGCCGGTGGAACGCAACTGAGATCCACTTGTGTCAACCCACATACCACTAAAAACATAAAGTGCTGAATATCAGTACTCTTTACACCCACAAACGTGTCAACAGCCAAGGTGGTATTGCATCAAAAAGATAAGTTTCCTACCTTTGCACCATCACCAATCAAGATTACACTTATGACACGTGGAAAAACTATTTGCAACGTTTTGAAGGCCATCCGCCAGAAGATTGCGGATGCCAACAACATTCCCTACTCCACCCGCGAATGCCACTTCGGGGGCGAATGTCTCGGCACCTGCCCGGCCTGCGAAAACGAACTGGCCTACATTCAACGCCAACTCCAACTCCGCCGCATGGCCGGAAAAGCCGTGATGCTCGTAGGCCTGTCGGCCGGCATGGCAAGCCTGACGGCCTGCGGAAGCGGAAAGCCTCAACCGGCAGCGACCGATTCTGATACCATAGAAGCAATGGAATTGGGAAAAGTACGACCAACCAAAAAAGCGGAAATGAGGGACGACGGTTCCTACGACGGGATAATACCGTTGAAAGACGGCTATTCCCTCCCCGTGAAGCGTGTAAAGTCATCCACCAAGTTCGCCCCCCCGACAACACGTCCGACCAAGAAAGACGGCAAGCGAAAGGCCAAACAACCGGCAGAGGCCTGCCAACCGCTTCAAATCGTAGGAGAGGTAGCCGCTCCTCCATTCCCGCTTCCCGACTCTTCGGCGGTTTCCGAAGACGACCGCATCTTCGGGATTGTCGAAGAAATGCCGAGTTTTCCCGGCGGCCCCCAAGCACTTATGGAATATCTGAAAGACCACGTGCAGTACCCACCGACCGGAGACTGCGTGCAAGGGCGCGTCATCGTGAGTTTTGTAGTGGAGAAAGACGGCAGCATCACCGATGTAAAGACCGTGCGCTCCGTCGACCCTGCCTTTGACCGGGAAGCCGAGCGGGTGGTGAAAGCCATGCCCAAATGGGTGCCGGGCAAGCAAAACGGCATCCTCGTGAGAACAAGGTATAACGTTCCCGTCACTTTCCGCCTGCAATGACGACTCCCATTCCCCTCATCGGCATAGAACGCCACCGGATCGCCACCGACGGCGTGGGCGTGACCACACTCGTGGCCTTTCACGGTTGTCCGCTCCGTTGCAGGTATTGCCTCAATCCGCAATGCCTGCAACCCGACTACTTCTGGCGTGACGTGACGGTGGAGGACCTGCTCGCCGAAGTAGCCGTCGACGATCTCTATTTCCAAGCCACGGGAGGAGGCATCACTTTCGGCGGGGGCGAACCGTTGCTGCGCAGCGACTTCATCGCCGATTTCTGCCGCCGGAAACCGGCTGCATGGCACATCACCCTCGAGACCTCCCTCAATGTGCCCCGCCACTGTTTGGAGACCGTCTTCCCCCACATCGACCAATACTTTGTAGACATCAAGGACACCCATCCCGACATCTACCGCAGCTATACGGCCCGCGACAACGCCCCCGTCATGGCCAATCTTGCATGGCTTTCGGCACAGGGAGCGGCAGAGAAAATTCTCATCCGGCTGCCGCACATCCCCGACTACAACACACAGGCCGATGTAGACCGCAGCCGTCGCCGTCTTGAAGCACTCGGTTTCACCCATTTCGACGAGTTCGACTACATCAAAAAGCAGGGTGCTTTGGAGTCAGGAACGGCAAAATGTGATGGAGAATAGGCGTTTTGTGGATAAAAATGGCTAACTTTGTCCGCACAAAAGGCAAACAACAACCAATGGCCACCAACAACCGGCAAACCGCCTTGCCACCACAATCCGTCATGTCATGAACAACAAGAGAATAGAGGAGATAGATTTCATCAAGTGCGTCTTGATTCTTCTCATGGTCACTTTCCACTTAGTGTATATCGGAAACACCTACCCACTCGCCAAAAGTTTCGTCTACACGTTCCACATGCCATGCTTCCTTGTGCTTTCCGGCTACCTTTTCAATCAGCACAATCCGCCCCATGCCTTCGGCAAATCCATGTTTTGGTTGGCCGTCCCCTATCTCCTCATGGAAAGCGGCTACATCCTGATGGCCTCCGTCCTCCCCATCCGTGAGCACATTGACAAGTTCACTCCGGGCACTTTCGCCGACCTGCTCCTTCTGCATCCGATAGGCCCTTATTGGTATCTGCACACGCTGATATTGTGCAGCACGGTCTATTTCGCTCTGTCCCGATGGCCACGCATCGGCCTTACGGCCCTTTTCGTCCTCGCGGGTGTGCTCCTTTATGCGTTGTCCCAATGCCATTTGGTGGTCTTCTCCAACGCCCTGTATTTCCTGTTGGGCGCATTTCTGAGAAAGCGCGAGACCGCTTTCTCCTCCTTTTTTCTTCCTTCCCCCTGGCTTTTTCTTCCATTTGCCATTGCCTGCCTTTCATTCTCCGAAACGGCTGACAAGACTGCCGTCAGCGCCATTGCCGTCTATTGCGCCCTCTGCACGCTCCCCGTTGTCTACAAGTTTCTGATGAAATGCGGGAAAGGGCGCATTTCCCGTGGTGCCAACTTCATCGGCCGACACACGCTTCTGGTTTTCCTTTTCTCCCCCATTTTCACCATTTTAGCCAAGAGTTACCAGCCGCAGTTGGTCGGTCTCGACCCGTCGGGGATGCTTTTTCTCCTTGTGTCTCTGGCGTTTGCCGTGACCGGCAGTCTCCTCATCGGCATTCTGCTCGACCGTCTTCGGCTCTCCCGATTCATCTTCGGCAAACGGCAGATGATCGGTTAGGCTCTCCCATCCACACCTCCCGGCTCCCCCTTTTACCTCTGCAAGTAGCAAAATGTGAGAGAGGAAAAGCGTTTTGTGAATTAAATTTGCTAACTTTGCACGCACAATTTCAAATGACAACAATTACCGGTAAGAACAAGCAATGAAGATTGAAAACGCGATAGCAAGTGCCGTCATCGGCGCGGTGAAGGAACTCTACGGGCAGGATGTGCCCGAAAAGATGGTGGCCCTACAAAAGACCAAGAGCAATTTCGAGGGCAACCTGACCCTCGTGGTATTCCCATTCCTCAAAATGTCGAAGAAGAAACCCGAAGACACCGCGCAGGAAATAGGCCGCTACTTGACAGAGCACTGCAAGGCTGTGGCCTCGTTCAACGTGGTGGGGGGATTCCTCAACCTCGTCATCGCGCCCGCCGCATGGGTGGAACTGCTCAACGACATTCATGCCGACAACCGGTTTGGCCGGAAAACCGCCACCGAGGACAGTCCGCTGGTGATGATCGAATACTCCTCGCCCAACACCAACAAGCCACTCCACTTGGGCCACGTGCGCAACAACCTGCTCGGATGGTCGCTCGCCCAAATCATGGAGGCCAACGGCAACAAGGTAGTCAAGACCAACATCGTCAACGACCGGGGCATACACATCTGCAAGTCGATGCTGGCATGGCTCAAATGGGGCAACGGCGAGACGCCCGAGTCGAGCGGCAAGAAGGGCGACCATCTCATCGGCGACTACTACGTGGCTTTCGACAAGCACTATCGTGAAGAAGTCAAAGCACTCAAAGCACAATATATCGCCGACGGTCTTGACGAGGAAAAGGCCGAAGAGAAGGCCAAGGCCGAGGCTCCGCTCATCAAGGAAGCCCACGAGATGCTCGTGAAATGGGAGCAGGGCGACCCGGAGGTGCGTGCCCTCTGGGAGAAGATGAACAACTGGGTGTATGCCGGTTTCGACGAGACCTACAAGGCACTGGGCGTGGGATTCGACAAGATCTACTACGAGTCTGACACCTATCTTGAAGGCAAGAAGAAGGTGGAAGAGGGTTTGGCCAAGGGACTTTTCTTCCGCAAGGACGACAACAGTGTGTGGGCCGACCTCACCGAGGACGGACTCGACCAGAAGCTGCTGCTGCGGGCCGACGGCACGTCGGTCTACATGACGCAGGATATCGGCACGGCCGACATGCGCTTCAAGGATTTCCCTATCGACAAGATGATCTATGTGGTGGGCAACGAACAGAACTACCACTTCCAAGTGCTCTCGCTGTTGCTCGACCGGTTGGGCTTCAAGTGGGGCAAGGAACTGGTGCATTTCTCCTACGGCATGGTGGAACTGCCCAACGGCAAGATGAAAAGCCGTGAGGGAACCGTGGTGGATGCCGACGAACTGATAGCTGCCATGATAGAGAATGCCCGCCGCACCTCGGACGAACTGGGCAAGTTCACCGACATGACCGAGGACGAGAAGCGCGAGATAGCCCGCATCGTGGGTCTCGGCGCACTCAAATATTTCATCCTGAAAGTGGATGCCCGCAAGAACATGCTTTTCAATCCCGAGGAATCCATCGACTTCAATGGCAACACCGGTCCGTTCATCCAATACACCTACGCCCGCATCCGCTCCATCATGCGCAAGGCGGCTGCCGACGGCATAACCATTCCGTCGGCTCTTCCCGAAGATGCTCCGCTGAATGAAAAGGAAATCAATCTCATCCAGAAGATGAACGATTTCGGGGCTGCCGTGGCGCAGGCAGGCGTGGACTACAGTCCGAGTGGCATAGCCAACTACTGCTACGAACTGGTGAAGGAGTTCAACCAGTTCTACCACGACTACAGCATCCTCAATGCCGAGCGCGACGACGAGAAACTCGCCCGGTTGGTGCTGGCGCAGAATGTAGCCAAGATTGTCAAGAGTGCTATGGCACTTCTGGGCATCGAAGTGCCGGAGAGGATGTAGGGGCCTCCCCCGACCCCTCCGAAGGAGGGGAGGGCCTCGCGGACTATGGAATGGATAATGGAGGGGATGAAGGTCTTACATGAGTAGGTGTCATGCCCGATTTGTTATTCTGTTACTCTGTCTTTCTAAAAAGAGATACGACTGAGGAGCATGGTTGGAAGCCTTATATGTTATTCTGTTACTCTGTCTTAAAATACACAGGGAGGCACATCTGCCTTCCTGTTATTCTGTCAAACGAAAACCAATGGCTAAGAAAACTACACTCGTCAACCCGCCGTCGTGGCGCCACGACACTGTGCTGCCCCTGCCGCAAGAGGTCACTTCGGCCGCTTGGGCGGTAGATGCAGCCTGCTCGGGCAATCCGGGACCGATGGAATATCAGGCCATCGACCTGCAAACGGGGGCGCAGGTGTTCCATTTCGGCCCTGTGTATGGCACCAATAACATCGGAGAATTTCTCGCCATCGTCCACGCCCTTGCACTCATGGAGAAGCGGGGCATCAAAGACAAGGTGATCTATTCCGACAGCGTGAACGCCTCCTTGTGGGTGGCCAAGAAGCAATGCAAGACCAAACTGGAACACAACGACAAGACCGAACCGCTCTTCCAAATCATCGCCCGTGCCGAACAGTGGCTCCGCACCCACCAGGTGCAGACCCCTATCATCAAATGGGAAACCAAGAAATGGGGGGAAGTGCCCGCCGACTTTGGGCGGAAATAATCTACGAAAGCCATGTCGCACACGAGAGAGAGTGGCAAAGCCCCCTAAGTTAGGGGGGGTGGAGGTTTGAACAAGTGGAAAGCGATAGGTGTTAGATGGTGGGTGTTAATAAAGTGTTCTAAGCTCCCTAAGAGCTCACCACCACCTTCCTCACTTAGGAAGCTTAAGCTGCCTATGCCCCGTGATGCACTCCCCTCCTTTGAAGGGGTCGGGGGAGGCTCCCTATAGCACGAACTATTAAATCTTTCGAAAAAGCCTTACACGCATTTTCTTCACGCCCATCTTTTCGGGTCTCCCCATTCGCCTTATCACCTTCATCCGCCCCATCGATTTTCCCACCAAGCCCAACCGACATTGCAAAACGGCCACACTTGAAAGCTCATTCAGCCATAACGAGAAAGCAAAAGAGCCCGTTTCACAATGCCGTTTTGACCGAAAAATCCCTTTTAGGGGGTGGAGGGGCTCTTAAAGACTTTGACAACTAAAAAAAGGGAAACACCCATGTGCTTCCCTTGCTTATGCAAAGATAGCAAATTTTCAGGCAAAAAGCAAATGCAATACGAAATAAGTTGACAGACGGAAAGCGTGTCTCCCACTCCTTAAACAGATGAGGCCGACCGCTCGAAAAGGCTTTTTCCGAAGACAACCGGCTTACAAACCGGCATTCCTCAAGCTCCCAAAATGAAAAAAATCAGCATACTATCGCCTGATAACACAAAATCGGCTAACTTTGCATCCTGTCAGGAAGACGGATTGGGGGAATAAAAGAATCGTCCCCGAGATTCCGGCAACCACAGATACGGACAAATCCTATAACATCACACAAAAGACGCAAGAAATCATGGAAATGAACGAATATCAAAAACAGGCCTTGAAAACAGCCATTTATCCACACCCCATCGTATATCCCGTTCTCGGACTGACGGGCGAAGCCGGTGAGGTGACCGACAAGGTGAAAAAGGTTATCAGAGACCAAGGAAGCGACTTCAGCGACGGCCACACAAAGGAGGAAATCGCCAAGGAGATAGGCGATGTGTTGTGGTATCTGTCCACGCTGGCCAACGACCTCGGCTACACGCTCGACGAAATTGCAGAGATGAATATCCGCAAAATACAATCGCGGCAGCAGCGTGACAAGATACATGGAGCCGGAGACAACAGGTAGAAAGATGAAAAAACGGAGGAAAACGAGTTAAAAAGTAACAAAACGCTTAGTAAGAAGCTTCTTACCAAATGCTTTGTTACATTCTTTGTAAACATAAAACAATCCAAGATAATAGCGAGAAGGCCAAAGAAAAAAACGAAAAACATCAATAAAAAAACGTTCTATGTGAAGAAAAAACATTATATTTGCACATCTTAGAAGGAGACGATATTCATATACGGTCATGACAAACAAGATTTTCACCCTGCTGATAGGCACTTTGTCTCTCACAGCCTACGCCCGCCCACATCACGACGACGTATTCATTTCGGCCTGCACCGACAACTACAAATTCACCACGCATGGCAATACGCCTGTAGTGGAAAACTCCACGGAGACGGAATACACGCTCAACAGTGCCGTCAACCAGAAGATACAACCCGGTGTCTACTACGGGGAGTTCATCTCGCTCGACTACGCCAAGTGCGGCAGTTGCAAGGCTGCCTACAAGAGCGTCACCCCCGAAAACGTGTTCTATGACGACACGAAGGTGTGTTTCTTCAACGACGAATTGTGGCGCAAACACCCGAAAGCCACGGCAAAATTCCGCCGCACGTTCAAGGACATACACTACTTCACGCGCATCTATCTTTCCGAAGACTATCTGGTGAAAAACAAGACGGTGACCATCACCATCCCAACCAAACTGAAAGGCTACCGGCTGGTGGAGCGCAACTTCAACGGCCACATCTCAACCCACCGCGCCAAGGTGGGCGAGGACTCCGTGTTCACCTACACCGTGACCGACTTGCCGGCCGAAAGAGACGAAGACAACATGCCGCCTTTCGGCACAATCTATCCCCATATAGTCGTCGTGGGGCCGTTTGCCGACTACCACGCACTCTACCGCTGGTCGCGCGACATGGCCGATGTAGACTGCACCGTGCCCGACATCAAGACACTTGTAGCCGACATCACGCGCGGTTGCAAGACCGATGAGGAGCGCATCGCCGCCACCTATGCATGGGTGCAGCAAAACATACGCTATGTGGCTTTCGAGGCCGGGGTGGCCGGGCATCGCCCCGACAGACCGGCCGAGGTGATACGCAAACGCTACGGCGACTGCAAGGGCATGGCCCTGCTGCTCCGGACACTGCTCCGGGAACAGGGATTCGACGCCCGGCTCACCGACATAGGCACCACCTCCATCCCCTACCGCATGAGCGATCTGCCCACGCTGGCAGCGGCCAACCACGTGATATGCACGCTCTTGCACGGCGGCAAGACCTACTACCTCGATGCCACCTACAGCTACATTCCCTACGACTACGTTCCCCTGCACATACAGGGCCAACAGGCCATGATAGAAAACGGCGACGACTGTCTGTTGGCGACCGTACCCTCGCTGCCTGCCGAAACCTCGGTGGACAAACTGACCTACCGCTATCGGCTCGTGGCGGGCAACCGGTTGGAAGGCGAGGCGACCTACGAACTGTGCGGCGACATGAAAGAATACTTCCTCACATCCTATCACACTGCCGAACAGGGAGACAAGGAGGCTTTTCTGGCCAACAACCTGAATGCCGACAACCATAGCAACACGGTGACGCAGGTGGCTTGGAAACAAAACTCGCCGTGGGAAAAGTGGGCAGTGCTCACAGGACAGGTGACCAACGCGAATGCCGTGCAAACCATTGACAACGAGTGCTACATCGAACTGAATCCGCACAACAACCTCTTCATCGCCAAGATAGACACCACCGACAGGGTAAACGACTTCTGTCTGCCCCAGCCCTGCAACGTCATCCGGCAGGTGGAACTCACCATTCCGGCGGGTTACCGCATCACCCATCTGCCTGTCGATTTCAAGACGACCGTGCCACAGGGCACGCTCTCGTGCAGTTTCGCCCGGCGGGGAACCAACAAAGTGGTGTTCACCCAACGCATGCAGATAAGCAACAAGCGCATAGCCCGCAACGACATTCCACGGTGGAATGAGGCCGTGAGTCAATGGACGGATGCCTGCAACGACCAACTGATATTGAAGAAATGAGAAAGAGAAGGGCACTCACAGACAAAAAGAACGGAACTTATAAAAAACAACATACCATCACGATGAGAAAACAAATCACAAGACTCTGCATGGCAACCCTCCTGCTGCTATGCGCAACGCAGGGCTCCGCCTTCGACAACGACGACTACAAGGCGTATGCACAAGAGATGAGAAAAGCCGTATGGGCACAAGACAGTCTACCCGAGTTCAAAAACTACAAATGTCCGGCAAAGTACAAGAACGAATCGGCTGTGGTGCTGGCCGCCTACGACGAGATGCTGCTTGACCAGAAATCGAAGCTGCGTATGTCAGGCCTCAACTTCTATACCGTGAAACAGCTCAACTACAATCGGCTCAACCGCCAGCTCATCTACATCAACGACCAGGCTTCGTTGAAGAAGTTCAGCGAGTTCGACTACAAGACTTACAGCAAGAAACATTTCGCCGGACTGGGCGACGACATCGTGCGCAATGTGCTGGGAGTGCGCATCATCAAACCCGACGGCACTATAAAAGAAGTGAGCACGGACGACTACGTGACAGCCAACGAGGGCAAGAAAGACAAGGACAAGGGCGAGAAACTCGCCGTACCGGGCCTGCAAGTGGGCGACGTGTTAGACGTGTTCACCTCGGAGATGAAGCAAATACGCGAGGAGAATATCGCCCCGGTTGTCTTCGCCTTCATCAACGACTATCCCACACTCTCCTACCGCATCCACTGCTCCATCGACCCAAAACTCACCACGCAATACCGCCAACTCAACGGGGCTCCAGACTTCAAACAGTCGACGGATGCGGAGGGCAACATCATCCTTGATGCCATGATGACCAACATCGACAAATCGGAACCCGACCTCTGGTATAACACCGCTGCACAGACTCCGCTCACCTTATTATATATACAAGGACGAAAAATCACGGGAGCTTACGTGCCGGAGAGTGTCAAGGACAAAGGACTGCAGGCCAACCCATCGGCAGAGGCCATACAAAAGGACGACTGGCGCTTTTGGGGAAGTCGGCTGCTGTATGGACTCGATTCCAACGAGAAGAAACTGGTCAAAGAGCTTGCCAAACAGTCTATCTCGGATGAGGAAAAAGCCGATATTTTCTATAATTTCTACAATGATATCGACTTGAGTCTGGACGACATCAACTATTCTCCATCCTATTTCATCTCTTCCTTCGGCCAACTCCTCACCAAGGCCAAGATACCTTTCCAACGAGGCATCACCACCGATGACGGCAGCGAACCGCTCGACCAGCTCATCAGCTACCGCAACACCACGTGGGTCATCCGGCTCAACAACGGAAAAATCTACACGCCGCCTTCGGGTATGCACGCTCCCGGATATATCCCCGCCTCCCTGCAAGGACGACAGGTGAGCTTCAACACCAGCGTGAAGAAACCCTTTGACGGCGGGACCTACGAGAAATCCACGTTGCCCACAAGCACTTCAGCCGACAACACCGACAAGGTGGAACTCAAGGCTTCCGTCGAAGGCACCCTGCTGCACATCAGCCGCACGGAGGCCCGTACCGGCACACTGAAAGAAACACTCTCTGCCTATCTGCCCACCCACAAGCAAATAGCCGACTCCTACGCTGCCGCCCAACCGCTGCTGCGCACGTATGAAGACCTCTATACCAAGAAAGCAAGAAACAAAGCACCGGAAAATGCAGCCAAAGACAAAGAGCTGCAGAAGGAGAGATTCAAAGATGAAGTAGGCGGTTATCAGGGCGAGGACGCCAAATCGGTGGAAAGTTACGACATCATGAGCATGGGCCATGAGAAAATCAACGTCCCATTCACCTACCGAGTGGACTACACCATGGACGGCTATGTGAAGAAGGCCGGCAACAACCTCATCCTCGCCGTGGGCAAACTCATAGGCGAACAGCTTAAAGTGGAGGGCAACGCCCGCAAGCGCACAGCCGACATCTACCGCTCTGCCCCCACAACGATGGAATGGAATATCACCGTGACACTGCCTGCCGGCTACCATGCCGCCCCCGAAAGTCTTGCCAAACTCAACACGCAAGTGGACAACGAGTGCGGTTCGTTCAAAGCGACAGCCACCGGCAAAGGAAACACACTCACGCTCCATGCCACCAAGGTGTATAAGCACAAGACCGAACCTGTGGCCAACTGGAACAAGATACTACAAATGCTTGACGCAGCCTCGGATTTCACCTCCAAACAGGTAGTCCTGAAAAAATAGGCGTATAAGATGCAAAAGGTGAAAAATCCAAAGATTCAAAAAATGCAACTCTTTAGCTATCTGCATTGTTTTTTTGAATCTTTGGATTTTTCACCTTTTGCATCTTACAATATTTCCGGGTGTTAATCTTCACTAAATAGTTCTCGGAAGAAAAACATTTTTGCCCATTCGTGCTATCTTTGCAGGCATAACGACCATACAAAAAAGTCATGAAAGGACACTTCAGCAAATGGATATTGGCTGCGACTGCAACCATACTAGTGGGCAGTTGCGGTGCACAGCCCACACGCCGACAAGAAACCGGAAAACCGGCGGCAGCTGCTGTGCAGGTCAACAACATCACATCGCGTTTCCCCACACCGGCAGGCTACACGCGGGTGAAAGTAGCGAAAGGAAGCTATGCCGAATTTCTGCGCAACTTGCCATTGAAACCTGCAAATGCTGATCTGCACTATTACAACGGCAGTGTGAAAGAACAGCGATACCGGGGAGCCGTGGTGGACATGGATTTCGGGAACAAGAAGAATGAACAATGCGCCGATGCAGCTATCTTTCTCCGCGCTTCCTATTTATGGAAGACCCGTCAATATGCCAAGATTCATTTCCACTTCACCAACGGGTTTGATGCCCGCTACAGCAAATGGGCCGAAGGCTATCGCGTGAAAAACTACAACTCGTGGATGAAGTCGGCCAAACGCGACTATTCCTACGCCACATTCAGGAAATATCTCGACCTCGTGTTCCAATATGCCGGTACGGCCTCACTCAGCAAGGAACTCATACCCGTAGGCATCTGTTGGGCCAAAGACATCCAAGCGGGCGACATTATCATCAAGGGAGGATTCCCCGGACATGCCGAGACGGTAGTCGACGTGGCCAAAAATGCTGCGGGCAAACGCATCGTACTATTGGCTCAAAGCTTTATGCCGGCACAAGAAATCGAGATATTTCCAGAGTGGATACAGTCGGAAAATGAGCACTATCTCGTCACCCCGACATGGACATTCGACGCCCGGGGCACCAATGCCCGCTATCTGCGGCGGTTCAGGGACGAGCCCTAAACGCACCCATGGAGCTTTCATGCCCGTACCACCTTATTATATTTGCATCATAAATTTGCTGTCCGGTGGGCACTGCGCTGTCGGGCAACGAGGGAGCCGACGTACCGTCGCCCACCGTGATAGGTGCAGTCTCCACACGCAGTTCATCCCAAAGGTCGACATCGAGAAACGACTGTAGGGTCTGTGCCCCCCCCTCCACAATAAGCGATTGTTTTTTCTCTTCATACAGCCGAGCCAATATCCCGGTGACGGAAGCTCCATGCCCCAAAACAATGCGCTCGGGATCGGGCCCCGACCACTCGCGAACATTGAGCCGGGGATGCTCGCGCTCCTCTGTCACCCGTCCCACAAGGATAGCATCGTTCTCGGCACGGAGCTTGTGGGAAAGCATTTTAGTGAAAGGTGAGGAAATGGGCAAAGCCCTACCGTGATCGTCGAGGAAGCCATCAGCCGTCTGCGCCCACTTGAGTGTGATGTAGGGCCGGACTCGCTCGTTGCAGACGATAAACCGCCGGTTGAGTGTCAGACACTCCTGTTCGAGCACGCCCACGGTGACCTCAATGCCCGCCTTGCGGATGCGCTCCACACCACGACCGCTGACTTCGGCAAACGGATCGATGCAACCACACACCACACGGCGCACCCCTTTCCTGACGATGAGGTCGGCACAAGGAGGGGTCTTGCCGAAGTGGGAGCAGGGCTCGAGCGACACATAGATCGTACTCTCATGCAACAGCACCTCATCCTCGGGGCGCACGGAGGCAAAGGCGTTGACCTCGGCATGTCCCTCACCGCATCGCACATGATAGCCTTCGCCGATGATGCGCCCGTCGGGAGACACGATGACGGCCCCCACCATAGGGTTTGGTTTGGCGTTTTGCCGGCCGTTGCGTGCCAATTGGAGACAACGGCGCATGAATTTCTCGTCTGTCAACAGCTGATTGTTATTCATTTTTTGTACCTTTGCATTGTTACACTCATGACTTATCAAGAATTTTGGCACCGACTGACCCCACTCTATGCTGCCGGCGAAGCGCAAGCTATTGCCCGCATGGCACTTGACATGCGATTCGGATTGTCGCTGACCGATGTTCTTTGCGGCAAAGTTAATGATTTATCCGCAGAAGACACCCGTTTGCTGGAAGAAATTGTCCGACGGCTGGAAACGGGAGAGCCTGTGCAGTATGTACTCGGAGAGGCCCCGTTTTGCGGGCGCAATTTCCATGTAGAGCCGGGCGTGCTCATTCCCCGGCCCGAAACAGAAATGCTCCTTCCGCTTATCTGGAAGGCTGCAAAGGCATCGCCATCGTCGCCTGTCACCATTCTGGACATCGGCACAGGGTCGGGGTGTATTGCTATCACGGCCTCACTCAAACTTCCCGAAGCGCAGGTGACTGCCTGGGACATCTCCGACAAGGCACTCCACATCGCACAGAACAATGCGGAAAGGCTTGGAGCACGGGTGACATTTGAAAAGCAGAATGCCCTAACAGCAGCCGAAGGTTACACAGACAACACCTTCCCCGGTAGCCGACAGTATGACATCATTGTCTCCAACCCACCCTACATAGCCGAACGCGAGCGCAAGAACATGGCCCCCAACGTGCTCGACTACGAACCGACCGTGGCACTCTTTGTGCCCGACGCCACCCCGTTGCTGTTCTATAAAGCCATCAGCCATTATGCCGTCAAGGCTCTGAAACCATCGGGATGCCTGCTCTTTGAAATCAATCCGCTCTTTGCGGAGGAGTTGAAGGAGATGCTACAAGAAGCAGGCTTCAACGATGTGGAACTGATGACCGACCTGTTTGGCAAACAACGGATGGTCCAAGCAAGAAGAAAAAAACAAGCATGAAAACGATAACCGACAAGCCCCTATCAGAACAACACGCCCTGCAAAAGCTCACCGCACTCTGTGCCAGGGGGGAACACTGCACGCAAGAGATGCTCGACAAAATGCAGCGTTGGGGACTGGACGAGGAAGCCCGGACCCGAAACATGGCCTATCTCACGGAACATAAATATGTGGACGACAAACGTTTCACCCGCTTTTTCATCAATGACAAAATCAAATACAACCACTGGGGCCGCCGCAAGGTGGAACAGGCACTGTGGCTGAAACGAATACCCAAAGATATTTCCGACCCCATCTTTGAAGAGCTCGGTGATGAAAACTTTCTGGAAGCCCTCCGCCCCGTCATCCGTCGGAAGTGGGAAACCACAAAAGCTGCCACAGACTATGAACGGTCGATGAAAGTCATCAAGTATGCTCTGAGTCGCGGTTTTGGCTTTGACCTCATCCGCAAGTGCATCGACGAACTCTCTGATGCCGACCTTGACATGACTGAAGACAATTTTTGAGCCCATGTTGCGCCGCCTCTACGATATGCTGTTCCCCCGTGCCTGCGCCATCTGCGGACAACGGCTGGCTCTTGGCGAGCAAGCACTCTGTGCCGTGTGCAACGTCAACCTGCCACGCACCCGCTTCACAGAAGATCCGGAAGACAATGCAATGGCCAAGACCATCAGCAGTCAGATGGCTGTAGAACGCGCCACAGCACTCTACCGGCACCTTTCCCACTCGTCATCGGGCGCACTGATCTACAATCTCAAATACGGGGGCCATCCCGAATATGGCGACATGATGGGTGAACTCATGGCCAAGGAAATCCTACCTACAGGTTTCTTCGAAGGCATAGATTTGCTTGTGCCCATCCCACTGACCTGGGATCGCCGGCGGCAGCGGGGGTACAATCAGAGCGAGTTCATTGCCGAAGGAGTGAGCCGCATCACGGGAACACCCATTGGAAAGAAGATTGTGAAGCGCACCGTCTTCCACGGAAGTCAGACCGACAGGGATGCACGGGCACGCCGGGAGAACGTGGAAGGGGTGTTCAGACTGCTGAACCCCGAAGCAGTGCATGGCCGACACGTGCTGCTCATTGACGATGTATGTACCACCGGGGCCACCTTGTCGTCGTGTGGCATGGAAATAAAAAAAGCGGGCAATGTGCGCATCAGTGTGCTCACCCTCGGTTTTGCCGGAAGTTAAGCACTTTTAACTCTGACACAACAGACAATCAAAAAAAGAATAGTAACTTTGCACGAATATAACACTTTGTAAAAAACAAATCTTATGGATAAGCTAAAAAAGAATTTCGCTTCCAAGCTATTGAAAATCAAAGCCATCAAGTTGCAGCCCAACAACCCGTTCACTTGGGCAAGCGGCTGGAAGTCACCTTTCTACTGCGATAATAGAAAGACCCTTTCCTATCCCGATCTGCGCAACTATGTGAAGTTCGAAATTGTCCACACCATTCTTGAGGAGTTTCCCGAAGTCGAAGCCATTGCGGGTGTAGCCACCGGAGCCATCCCACAGGGAGCACTTGTCGCCGATGCCCTCCATCTGCCATTCGTTTATGTGCGCTCCAAACCCAAGGACCACGGACTGGAAAATCTCATCGAGGGAGAACTGCGTCCGGGCATGAAGGTGGTGGTGATAGAAGACCTCATCTCCACGGGCGGAAGTTCGCTCAAGGCGGTGGAAGCTATCCGCAAGAACGCCTGCGAAGTCATCGGCATGGTGGCCAGCTATACTTACGGATTCTCCGTGGCCAAGAAAGCTTTCAAGGAAGCCGGTGTAAAGCTTGTCACACTGACAGACTACGAGCACGTGGTGGCCGAAGCACTGGAGACAGGCTACATAGCCGATGACGAAGTGGAACTGTTGCATGAATGGAGGAAAGATCCGGCCAACTGGAACAAGTGACCCGGTCATTCTGCCACAGTCGACAAGAATCATTAACAAAAGACAACCGAAAGATATATGAGCTCTACATTTGAAAGCTCCGTCAAGCAGATACCGCACAGCCAGACGACAGTCTACAACACGCTGAGCGACCTCAGCAACCTCGAACGCATCAAGGATAAGATTCCCACCAACAAGGTGGAAGACTTCTCGTTTGACAGCGACAGCATCTCCATCAAGGCTCCCATGGTGGGCGACATCAAGATGCGCATCGTGGAACGCGAGGCCCCGAAGACCATCAAGTTTGAAACGGAGAACAGCCCCGTACCGTTCAACTTCTGGATCCAACTGCTGCCCACCGATGAGGCGGCCTGCAAGATGAAACTCACCATCAAGGCCGACCTCAACCCTTTCATCAAGGGAATGGTGAAAAAGCCACTCGAAGAAGGCATCGAGAAAATAGCTGAGGCACTGGCCATGATTCCCTACGAGGACTAACAGAAAAGACTATGGCGAACAAACTTTGGGAAAAAAATTTTGAGGTGAACCGGGAGATAGAGCGTTTCACCGTAGGCCGCGACCGCGAGATGGATCTCTATTTGGCCAAATATGACGTGCTTGGTTCAATGGCCCACATCACCATGCTGGAAAGCATCGGGCTGTTGAAATGTGACGAACTCCCCTCGCTGCTTGCCGAGCTCAAACGCATCTACGCCATTGCCGAGCGCGGAGAATTCTGCATCGAAGACGGTGTGGAAGATGTTCACTCGCAGGTGGAGCTGATGCTCACCCGCCGATTGGGTGACATGGGCAAGAAGATACACTCCGGCCGCTCACGCAACGACCAAGTGCTGGTAGACCTCAAGCTCTTCACACGCCACGAGCTCAAAGAGATTGCCGATGCCGTAAAGCTGCTTTTCGACGAACTGATACGAAAGAGCGACCATTATAAGAACACGCTCATGCCGGGCTACACCCACTTGCAGATAGCCATGCCATCAAGTTTCGGTCTCTGGTTCGGCGCCTACGCCGAGAGTCTGGCCGATGACATGCTGTTCCTGCAAGCCGCCTACCGCATGACCAACCGCAATCCGCTCGGTTCGGCGGCAGGCTATGGCTCATCGTTTCCGCTCAACAGAGAGTTGACCACCCGCCTGCTGGGCTTTGACTCAATGGACTACAACGTGGTCTATGCCCAAATGGGGCGCGGCAAGATGGAGCGCAATGTGGCTTTTGCCTTAGCTTCCGTGGCCGGCACACTGGCCAAACTGGCTTTCGATGCGTGCCTGTTCAACTCGCAGAACTTCTCCTTTGTGAAGCTGCCCAAGGAGTGTACAACCGGTTCAAGCATCATGCCACACAAGAAAAATCCCGATGTGTTCGAACTGATACGAGCCAAGTCGAACAAGATACAGTCGCTCCCGCAACAGGTGATGCTCATTATGAACAACCTGCCCTGCGGATATTTCCGCGACTTGCAGATCATCAAAGAGGTTTTCCTGCCCGCATTCGGCGAATTGAAAGACTGCTTGCAGATGACGGCCTACATCATCAACAAGATGGAAGTAAACGAACACATCCTCGACAATGAGATGTACGACCCGATTTTCTCCGTAGAAGAAGTCAACCGATTAGCTGCCGACGGTATGCCGTTCCGTGACGCCTACAAACAAGTGGGGTTGGAAATCGAGGCCGGAACCTTCCATGCCGACAAGCACATCCGACACACGCATGAAGGCTCTATTGGCAATCTTTGCAACGACCGCATTCAGGCACTCATGGAACAGACTCTCGCCGGCTTTCACTTTGAGCGCGTGGAACAGGCTGAAAGCAAACTGCTGAAAGACTGACCCACCCTTTAACAAACGTATGGACAGATGAAAAAGGCAATAAAGAATATCCTGCTGAAGATGCCGGCCATAGTGTCGGCACTGACACTTCTGGCCTCTTGCGGAGCCGAAGCCCCCGTCAGCCGCACCTATCCGTGCCGCTTCTATCTCGACACACGTATCCATCCGGTGAGCAAACTCATCACGGCCGTCACCTCTTACAATTACTATGTGAAGACCACCGTAGACTATCGCTCGGGGGCCTTTCATGTCGTGACCTACAGCCGAGACGGACAGAACAACCCCGAAGACCTCACCTTAACGGCCCAGACTGAAATCTACGCTTTCACGGGCGGCATCTATCTCGGTGCCAACAAATCTATCATCGTGGGACTGACCAACTTCAATGGGCCGGTGGCCTACGACGGCATGTGCCCCAACTGCATTGAGCAATACGCCTCGGTCGACTTCCCGCTCTCATGGAATACGACGGTGAGCGAAGTGAAATGTGACAAATGCAAACGAACCTACTCCTTGGAGACGGGGACCATCACCGGAGGCAACAACGGCAAGCCGCTCATGCGTTATCTTGTCAACTATACCGGGCCTTACTCAATGCTTAGAATAGGCAACTGACAACCAGCCATCTATGGCTCTTAAAATCTGTTAATCGTTTTGCAGTTCCGACAAATAGCTTTACCTTTGCAACCGCAACAAGCCACTGTGACGGAGAGGATAAGCACGGTCCAAAGTACATCCTGACAACGCACAGAGGTGACTTGCGGAAACAACTCAGTTGATAGAGCACGACCTTTCCCCGGGTCGGAATGCGGATTTGAGTCCAGCCTTCCGCTCTTTCAACCATCGGCGATGCGCCTTTTGTCCATCGCTCATAACAATGCCGCAATGGTGGAATTGGTAGACACGAGGGACTTAAAATCCCTTGGCCAGTAATGGCTGTGCGGGTTCGAGTCCCGCTCGCGGCACTCTCCCTGCTTTTTTACGATATGAAACACATCTCATACCTCTTTTTGATAGCCGTCATCTCATCGCTCGTCTCATGCGGAGCCGGCAAAGGACGCTTTCGATTAAAAGGCAAGATACTCCACATCAATCAGGGCGAACTATATGTTTACAGCCCCGACGGGGTGATGGAAGGTATGGACACCATCAAGATCGAAGCCGGACGCTTCACCTTTGAAACGCCCTGCAAGAATGAAGGCACACTCATGCTGGTCTTCCCAAATTTCTCCGAACACCCCATTTTCGCCGCTTCCGGTAAGACGGTAGAAATCAAGACCGACGCTTCCCACCTCAAAGAAATGGAAGTGACGGGGACGGATGAAAACGAATTGATGACGGAATTCCGCCAACAGACAACTTCCGACTCTCCTCCACAACTCAAGAAACATGCCACCCAATTCATCAAAGATCACCCTGCATCACTCGTGAGTGTCTGTCTCGTGCGGCAATATTTCGTAAAAAGTCAGACTCCCGACTATCGGCAGGCACTCTCACTCATCGACCTCATGCTCCGCGAACAGCCCAAGAACGGCAGTCTCACCCGCATGAAACAGCTCTTGCGGGGCGTAGGGGCCACCACTGTGGGCAGTCGACTGCCAACCTTCACAGCCTATGACACCCGCGGACGACTCGTCTCCAGCACCACTCTTGCCGCTGCTCCCGTAGCCGTGATCAACGTGTGGGCATCGTGGAACTACGACAGTCAGGATATCCAGCGCCGCCTGCAATCGCTTCAACGACGTTCTGGCGGTCGGCTCTCCGTGCTCGGCCTTTCGCTTGATGCAGGCAAGTCCGACTGCAAGGATGCACTGCGCCGCGACTCTATCACCTACGCCAATGTGTGCAGTGGAGAAATGCTCGAAGACAAGACGGTGACTAAACTCGGCCTGACAGCCATTCCCGACAATATCGTGCTCAAAAACGGACGCATCGTGGCCCGTAGTCTGCGTGCCGATGAACTGGAAAAGAAGGTCAAGGAACTGCTCGGACTGAAATAAGTATCGGCCGGGGAGCTCCCGCAACAGCAACACCATATCTCCCAACGCCACCCGGGTGGCACAAAGAAAACACCATCTATGCTGGTAAAAACATACTGCGCCGCGGTCAACGGACTTGAAGTGACCACGGTGATGATAGAAGTCAGTCTCTCACAGGGAGTGATGTACCATCTCACCGGACTTGGCGACGAAGCCGTGCGCGAGAGTCGTGACCGCATTGCCGCAGCCTTACAATACAACGGCTTCAAGTTTCCCGTGGCCGACATCACCGTTAACATGGCTCCTGCCGATCTCCGCAAAGAGGGTTCATCGTTTGATCTGCCGTTGGCTATCGGTATTTTGGCTGCCAACAGCAATATCATTGCCGACCACTTGGGCGAATACATGATTGTGGGCGAATTGGGACTTGACGGTCGACTACAGCCTGTGAAAGGGGCACTGCCCATCGCCATCAGGGCCCGTGCGGAGCATTTCAAAGGTCTCATTGTGCCCAAGCAGAATGTGCGGGAGGCTGCCGTGGTCAACAAATTGGAAGTCTACGGCATGGAGACCATTCTTGATGTAATCATGTTCCTCAACGATCAAAAGGCTTTCGAGCCCACCGTGGTCGACACGCGCAAGGAGTTTTACGAGCAGCAGAGCCGGTTTGAACAGGATTTTGCCGACGTTCGCGGACAGGAAAACGTGAAGCGGGCCCTCGAAGTGGCTGCCGCCGGAGGCCACAACCTCATCATGGTGGGTCCTCCCGGCTCCGGTAAATCGATGATGGCCAAGCGTTTGCCTTCCGTTCTGCCTCCCCTCACGCTGGCCGAGAGCCTCGAAACCACACAAATTCATTCCATCGCCGGCAAACTCGGGCGGGACGTGTCGCTCATTTCCCAACGGCCGTTCCGTGCGCCCCACCACACCATCTCCGAAGTGGCCCTTGTGGGCGGTGGTTCCAATCCCCAACCGGGCGAAATATCACTGGCACACAACGGCGTGCTTTTCTGCGACGAACTGCCGGAATTCAACAAACACACGCTCGAAGTGCTGCGCCAACCACTCGAAGACCGGCAAATCAACATCTCCCGCGCCAAATATAACATCAACTTCCCTTGCTCTTTCATGTTTGTGGCCTCCATGAATCCCTGCCCCTGCGGTTATTATGGAGACCCAACCCACCATTGTGTCTGCACGCCGGGGCAGATACAACGCTACATGAACAAGATTTCGGGCCCACTGCTCGACCGCATAGACATCCAGTGCGAAATCACTCCGGTGCCTTTCAAGGACATATCCAAGGCCTCGCCCGGTGAACCGAGTGCCAACATCCGCGAGCGAGTCATTGCCGCACGGGCTATCCAAACCGAACGATACCGCGACTACAAAGACATACACTGCAATGCGCAGATGTCGGAACGTATGATTCACGAGTTTGCCGAACCCGATGATGCCGGCATCGACCTACTCCGCACGGCCATGGAACGTCTTTCACTCTCGGCACGGGCTTACTCCCGCATCCTCAAGGTGGCCCGTACCATCGCCGACCTTGCAGCCTCACCTTCCGTACAGCCCGAACATCTGGCCGAAGCCATCAGCTACCGCAACCTCGACCGGGGCGACTGGGCCGAACGGGGATTGTAGGCAAGAAGTTGGGCATACATTTTGCAGTCTGCCCTTTTTATCGTAATTTTGCACCATATAACAAGAATAGAACAAAAAGAAAGATATGGAAAAGAAATTCAAGCGCACCACCGTCACGGCGGCACTTCCCTACGCCAACGGTGGCGTACACATCGGACACCTGGCCGGCGTGTATGTGCCTGCCGACATCTACGTGCGCTACTTGCGGCTGAAGAAGCAGGAGGTGGTGTTCATCGGAGGTTCGGACGAGCACGGCGTGCCCATCACCATCCGCGCCAAGAAAGAAGGCATCACTCCACAAGACGTGGTAGACCGCTACCACAAGATGATCAAGGAGTCGTTTGAGGAGTTTGGCATCTCGTTCGACGTGTACAGCCGCACCACCTCCAAGACCCATGCCCGGTTGGCTTCCGACTTCTTCCGCAAACTCTACGACGACGGCAAACTCGTGGAGAAAGAGACCGAACAATACTACGACGAGGAGGCCCACCAGTTTCTGGCCGACCGCTACATCATGGGCGAATGCCCCCACTGCCACAATGAAAACGCCTATGGTGACCAGTGCGAGAAGTGTGGTTCCGACCTCAGTCCTATGGAACTGATCAATCCACACTCCACCATCAGCGGCTCTAAGCCCGTGGTGAGGAAAACCAAGAACTGGTATCTGCCGCTGAACGACTATCAAGGATGGCTCAAGCAGTGGATTCTCGATGAGCACAAGGAGTGGCGGCCCAACGTGTACGGGCAGTGCAAGAGTTGGCTCGACATGGACTTGCAGCCGCGTGCCATGACCCGCGACCTCGACTGGGGCATCCCCGTACCCGTGGAGGGAGCCGAGGGCAAAGTCCTCTATGTGTGGTTCGACGCCCCCATCGGCTACATCTCTAATACCAAGGAACTGTGCGACCGTGAACCGGAGAAGTGGGGCTCGTGGGAGAAATGGTGGAAAGATGAGGACACCCGGCTCATCCACTTCATCGGTAAGGACAACATCGTGTTCCATTGCATCATCTTCCCGACAATGCTCAAGGCCCACGGCGGCTATATCCTGCCCGACAATGTGCCGGCCAACGAGTTTCTCAACCTTGAGGACGACAAAATTTCCACCTCGCGCAACTGGGCCGTGTGGCTGCACGAATACCTGCACGAACTGCCGGGCAAGCAGGATGTGCTGCGCTATGTGCTCACGGCCAACGCCCCGGAGACCAAAGACAACAACTTCACTTGGAAGGACTTTCAGGAGCGCAACAACTCCGAACTCGTGGCCATCTATGGAAACTTCGTCAACCGTGCTTTGCAACTCACCAAGAAATACTGGGACGGCGTGGTGCCGGCCTGCGGCGAACTGTTAGAGGTAGACCAACAGACCATCCACGAATTTAAGGATGTACAGGAGAAGGTGGAGGGCTATCTCGACGCATTCAAGTTCCGCGAAGCGCAGAAAGAGGCCATGAATCTCGCCCGCATCGGCAACAAATACATCACCGAGTGTGAACCTTGGAAAGTGTGGAAGACCGATCCCAAGCGCGTAGAGACCATTCTCTACATCAGTCTTCAGCTCGTGGCCAACCTCGCCATCGCTTTCGAACCATTCTTGCCGTTCTCTTCTGAGAAACTGCGCAAGCTTATCAACATGGAAAGTTTCGACTGGAGCCGACTGGGAGCCACCGACCTGCTGAAGCCCGGACACCAGCTTGCCGAACCCGAGCTGCTCTTTGAGAAACTGGAAGACGATGTCATCGAAAAGCAGCTGCAAAAACTCGCCGACACCAAGAAGGCCAACGAGGCTGCTGCCCACAAGGCCGAGCCCGTGAAACCCGAAGTGTCGTTTGAGGATTTTGAGAAACTCGACATCCGCGTGGGGCACATCAAGCATTGCGAGAAAGTGAAAAAGAGCAAGAAACTGCTCCGGTTCACCCTCGACGACGGTTCCGGCACCGACCGCACCATCCTCAGCGGCATCGCCGCTTACTACGAGCCCGAACAGCTTGTGGGCAAGGATGTGCTCTTTGTGGCTAACTTCGCGCCGCGCACGATGATGGGCATCGAGAGCCAAGGCATGATTCTAAGTGCCGTCGATGCCGACGGTTCGCTCCGCGTGACCACCACACTCGATGAAGTGAAACCTGGTTCGCAGGTAGGCTGACCGCCCACCCGACCGCATATATATCTCAGGGGCTGCACCGATTATGGTGCAGCCCCTGCTTCTTTTTCAGCACAACCAAGAAAAGAATGACTCCAAAAACATTGGCCCAAATTAAATTGACGGTGATTTTGCGCTGATTCATAACACTTCTATTGCAAGAAATATAATATTGCCCCAAATGCTCCTGTTGCCACGCCAACCATAAGGCCTTCGATAAAAGTCTTTTTTTTCATTACTTGAAATAATTATATCTGTTCACAAATTTAGATAAAATTCCCGAGTTATAAGCCAGTTGAGATAAAAAACCGAATAGATTTTCTCCCGCTGTGGCTATAACAAGGAAAATCAAGGCCGGCATACGCCCAATCCTATTTTACGTGCTCTAAGTCACAATTATTTGCTATCTTTGAGGTCTTAATTGTTTAACCCTCTAAAAGTTAGGCTTATGAGAGC